>Ga0154577_1140_pt4 | contig 15603 bp, 16 predicted proteins | sample RifGroF2_FD_116006 | JGI IMG/M metagenome (GOLD analysis project Ga0154577, IMG submission 116006) | Planctomycetes bacterium GWF2_42_9
TACCTTTGTTAAATCCAAACATAGGACCACCTATGTAAAACTTACGAAGTCTTTCTGGATTTGGCAAGTATGACAATCTGGCGAATTATGCTTTTCAAAATGCGTAAAGGTGTAAATCTCAACGGCACTAATTGTGCCTGTTCCAATACTATACGGCCGTCTTTGGGCTTTAAATCTCCGATAATATCGATTTTATTTTTGTCAAAACAGCCAAAATGCAGTTTTTTCGCTGTTTCTACCAGCGGCAATTTATCCGTATCGATACCTACCAAATCGCTGCATACTATTTCAGCCGCGATAGGATCAACCGACGCAGCAATCCAGCCTAAATGTTTTGGATTACCTCTTATCGGACCCGGCCCTTCCATCGCAGTAACGGCATCGATTATATTAATAACCGGATTCAACAACTTATAAATACCAATAAGCATTGTGCAGAACTCTTCAAATGTCGAACCTTTTTTATAATGCCAGACCGCCTTTGCTTTTCCGCTTACAGCGCCGAACATATTTTTCACAGCGATTGTCGCGACAAGCTGCTGGTGCGTTTTCAACTTAGGCAGGTTTATAATTTTATCCGCTTCTAATGCGTATTTGCTGATACCGACTCGCGTTCGGCAAAATTCCAATCTTCGCTTGACGGGCTCATCGAGTTGCCGAACCTTTACCCCCAGCTTTTCAAGCGGTTCCAGAATTTCCAGTGATTTCGCGCACGTACGCGCATCAGCCCACGCCGGCGAATCTGCGACAAAAGGTTTCGCACCAAAATCGACAAGCAATTTAGCCAATTCATATATTACGGCCGGATGCGTTTGAGTCGCCCATTCTTTTGGTTTTGGCGCGATTAGATTCGGTTTTATAAGGACATTATCGCTTTTGCTTATAAACGCAGACAAACCGCCGTGAAGGTCAAAATTCTTAATGAGTGCATTCCGCACATTTTGGCTTTCGTAGTCCGGGCATTTAATTATTGATACTTTTACTTGATTCATACATAATACTATATACAATCTAGGACAATTTTATGAAAGAATTACTTAAAAAATTAATCAAAGCAAAATCCACAACCGAAACAGGCGAGCTGGCCAGCGCAAAAATTCTCGCCGATTACTTTAAAAATGCCGGCCTAAAACCGCAAATCGATGTTTGGGATAAAAACAGGGCTAATGTTACCGTCCGTTTAAAATCCACTGGTGAAAAAGGCGGTCTGCTTTTTGTCGGCCATCTCGATGTTGTACCTGCTGAAAGCACAATGTTCCAGCCTCTCGAAAAAGCCGGAAAGATTTTCGGCAGAGGCTCCTGCGATATGAAAGGCGGCCTGGCCTGCACCGCAGCGGCTATCGTCGAAACGTTCAAATCAAATATTAAACTTAAAGGAGATATTATTTTCTCCGCGACCGCAGGCGAAGAAACCGACAGCTCCGGCATCGTCCGATTTATAAAAACATTCAAAGATAAAAATCTTTGCGGAATAATCGTACCCGAGCCGACCGATTTCGAGTTAGTATCGGCCCATCGCGGATTATTATGGCTGCAAATTACAACCAAAGGAAAATCCGCACACAGTTCTATGCCGCAATTAGGAATCAATGCAATCGACGCAATGAGAACTTTTCTCAACGAACTGCCAAAATTCAAAATCCCCGGCGTAAACAACCAACTTGGCAAAGCATCTCTTAGTGTAAATAAAATCATAGGCGGAACCGGCTCGAATATCGTACCTGATTTATGTTCAACTCAAATCGACATACGAACTATCCCCGGCCAGGATGTCAGAAAGATCGTCGCGGATTTAAACAAGATGATTGAAAAATTAGCGAAGAAAAATTCGAATTTTAATGCTGAACTGAACATCGTTCGTCAGGCAGGCTCGCTGCAAACAAATGATAAAAGCCCGTTTGTAATGGGTTTGAAAAATATTTTGAATATAGAATCAAAAGCCGTCGCTTTCACAACCGATGCGCCATATCTAACAAGGTTTAACAAACCAATTGTTATCTTTGGTCCAGGCAGTCCTGGATTGTGTCATAAACCGAATGAACATATAATCATCAAAGATATGGAAAATGGTGTCAAATATTATTCAAAGATATTTAAGCACTTTCTAAGCTAAATAAATCAATCCTGCCGAAAGCATTACTAGAATACTGTTCAACCCATTTCATTTTAACTCTTGTTGAAAATAGTTTTCAGTTAACCCCAACTTTTAACTATTCACTTAAATATGCGGCTCTGTCTGATACCAGTAAGCAACTGAAGATAGCTTATCTTCCAACGGCTGATATTTTCCGCCCTCTTTCCAACCCAATGCCTGAATTGTAACCTTCAATTCTTTTTCGAATCTGATCGGGTCGGTTATGTGCCAACGGTACATCCCAAATTTAACGCCCGCGATTTCGCCGTCAGCCAGACTTTTTCCTTCGGGATAGATTATCTGGTTCACACCCGCATAAGGCGTATTAAAAACCTTATATTCTTTTTTTGTTGGATCGTCAGCTCTTGGCCCTTCGAAATTATACGAACCGCAGAAATAATCCTCTGTGCCTGTTCCGCAGATTGTCGGGAAATCTTTATCGCCGTCAAAATAGAATTTGATTTCGCCCTCACCCCACCAGCCGTTTCTCTTGGTTTCCCAGGTCATATAAGTTCCGACATACTGGCCTTTTCCCTTTATGCCGTCAACGATGGTATAAACTTCTTTGAAAGGAACTGCATCGACTTTCCTGAATTGTGCGTGCAGATAAGCTGAGTCTTTGGAAACTTTGCCAAGAGCATAATCTATCTGATAATAAAGGCTCATTGTTTCAGAGTTTTTATTTGTCATAGTGATTTTCGCGCTCTTTCGAAACGGCATTGACCAGTAGCAATTAAATCCGCTTCCCGGATTTACACAAACCGCCAGCGATGAAAACGTCATATACTGCCCCAAACCTGTACCAAAAAATGCGCCTACTGGACATTCGATAGAAGGCTTTTCTTCGCCGTCCCAGTAAAACCGAATAATATTAAGACTGTTGTCTTTTGTTGGCGTCATCCATATATGTTGAATCGTGCCTGAGCCTTTAATATCTGCCAAAACAAACGTCTGATTCGGCTCGATCCTTACATAAGGATTTACTTTCCAGCCTGTTCCAAGTTCGCTTGATGCACCAGCCGCAGCCCCCTTTTCCTGCGGCATAGAACCGCCTTTGCCTTTTTCGCCTGTGAAGTTTTCTGGACTTATAGACCGGCTTTGGGCATCAGATAAAAATGAAAGATTGCTAAGGTTTGTATTCAATCCATCAAATTCGGCACCCATTGTCCCAGCTCCAAAAACAAACATTAAAATTGCAGCCAAACAGTTCACGCGGACTAAATCCATTTAGAATACTCCTAAAAAAATTTTAATATCTAATAATTTACTATGCTATTGTTTCGCCAAGCTGCGACATAATATCCTGCGCTTTGGCTACCCTGTTACCTGCGGCGCTTTGCCAGTTGACTTGTGAGTTGTTTTTTAACATATCCTCTATTTTTCTGCAAGCTAAAATTACTGTAGCGTGATTTTTATTGCCCATCAATTTGCCAATTTCCGGAAAAGACATATCAGTATACTTGCGGGCAAGATACATACTGAAAGAACGCGCGGTACTGACTGTTCTATCCTTCTTTGATGAATGAACATCAGCAGGTGTGATCCCGAAAAATGCTGTTACAGCCGATTCGATATCAGAAAGATGAACGATCGGGTCTGTGCGTGAAATATGCTCCGCAAGAACTTGCTTTGCTGTTTCAACTGTAATCTTCTCATTGCAAAGCGATGAATACGCAATAAGTTTAAGAATCGCACCTTCCAGTTCCCTGATATTAAGCCTGATATTCTCCGCGATATAAGCTGCGACCTTATCGTCAAGCTCTCTATTCATCGAGGCGGCTTTTTGTGCAATAATTTTGCACCGTGTTTTGAAATCCGGCGGTTCGATCTTGACAACCATTCCGGAAACGAAACGATTGACAAGACTTTCGCAAAGCTGGCCGATCATTTTCGGGTGGGCATCGGACGCCAGCACTACTTTTTTGCCCGCCATATTTATCGTATTAAACGTATGCAGGAATTCTTCCTGCGTTGAAGGCTTGCTGGCCAAGAAATGAATATCGTCTATTGCCAACAACTCCGTTTGCCGGTAGCGCCTCCTGAAAGCCTCCAGCTTCCTGGTCTTCAAGGCCAGCACAAACTGATTAGTAAAATCCTCCGCCGATACATAAAGCCAGTTGGCAGTAGGCCTGGTCCGGCTCAGCATATTGCATATCCCTTGCATCAGGTGAGTCTTGCCAAGTCCATATCCTCCGTGAATAAACAGCGGGTTAAAAGGACTTACGTCTTCAGATATCAAACTTACTGCTGCGTTATAGGCTAATTGATTGGAAGGCCCGACGACAAACGAATCCAATGTCATCTTCAACGGACGTTCTATAGTCTGCTGGTGGCTGATCCTGCTTCGTGTCGTTTTATTTTGAGCCTGCTGAACTAGCTGTGCCTGACTGTCGAGCTGTGTTCTTCGCTGATTACCGCACAATTCAGGCTCAATATTAAACGTTATCTTCTTGGCAGAACCGCTAACAGCTTCAACTGCCGCAGCAATTTCAGATAAAAAATGACTTTCAATCCAGCTTCCAACGAATGGGTTGGGAACACCAACCTTCAAATAATCGTCGGCAATCGTGAATCTGGTTGAATTCTTAAACCAGATGCGATGTTTTTGCTGACCTATCCTTTCAGCAAGAAACTGATTGATTGCACTTATCTCATCCGTGACTATGTTCTGCATTTTTTATTTTTTTCTTATTAAGTTTTGGAAAAATCAAACGAGTAAATTAAAAATGTAAGTAAAAATATAAAGCCCCCTATCACCTAAATCAATGCACTTCTTTTGAAAATCTTTTCCACTTTGCAGAGGGTATTTAACTACAAGGCCTTGCGCAAAATAATTTTTTATTTTGAACAGGTTATACACACTCTTAAATCAGATTTGTGGAAAAAATGTGGAAGAAATTTCGCGGAAAAACTTATTTTTCAGTACTGATAATCTTATTTTTTATCGAATCGACTTAAGAATTGCACAATATCCGCCATCGCAATCAAATTTATCAACATTCGGCACTTTCAGCGATTCTTTTTCAAGTACAAATTCCGAATTGACCTTCAAAAACTTCTGCACAACTCCCAAATTTTCATCTTTTAATATGCTGCACGTACTATAACAGATTTTACCGCCTTTAGTTATAAGCGTGCTTGCTAACTTCAAAAGCTCAAATTGTGTTTTTGTAATTTCGTCAATCTGTTTTTTATTTAATCTAAATCTTACTTCAGGTCTTTTCGCCAATACTCCCGTATTTGAACAAGGCACATCGAGCAGAATAGCGTCAGCTTGATTTTTGCTATCCGCTTCTTTCAAAAAATCTTCATAACTCAATATTTTTACAGATGTTATTCCAAGTCTTTGTACATTTTCATTTATTTTTTTTAAACGCGCAGAATCTTTGTCGGTCGCAATTATTACCCCTTTATCGCCCATCATTTCCGCTATTTGAGTTGTCTTTGTTCCCGGCGCTGCGCATATATCAAAAACCGTCCAGCCTGACAGCGGCTGCAAAATCGTTACAACAGAGCTTGCGGTTAAATCCTGAATTGTGAAAAGACCGGCTTTGAAACTTTCGAGCTCTGCGATGTTGCCGGTTTTATTCAGCTTTAATAAATTACTATTCTCAACTAATTCGCAGTCAACTTCCTGTGATTTTAAGATATTTACCAGCTCAACCGATTTTATTTTAATCAAATTTGGTCTTGCATAAATAGAAGGCCTTCGATTTGAACCAAAGCAAATGCTTTTCGTCTGTTGATATCCGAATTGGCCAATCAGCTCCTCAACAAACCATTTAGGCAGCGAAAACGCACCGCTTAAATATTCCGCTTTGTCCTTATTTACATCAGAAAGTATATCAATATTGAATTCGCAACCTGTTTTTTCTGTAATTGGCAGCGTTTTCCTTGAATCGCACTTTTCCAGCTCTGCTTCATTATTCTTTATTGCCCCCACAACTTTCCGCAGGATCGCGTTTGTAAACCCCGCGGATTTTTTCGATATTGACTTTTTGGAAAGCTCAACCGCCTCATTCACGATCGCGTATTGTGCCTGATTTGTGAAAACAAGTTCATAAACGGCAGTTCGCAAACAATTTAAAATCTTCGGCTGAATGTTTTTTATTGTTCTGCCGCTGCACAAAGCAATGAAATTGTCGATAAAAGTCAAATTTCGTATCACGCCCAGCGAAATTTCGACAACTGTGGAGCGATTATTGGTTTTGCGTGAAAATTCATCTATAAGTTTGCCTGCGTTTTGCAGTTTAGGATCAAATTTATTTAAAACAAGCCAAGCAGCCGTTCTCGGCGACATTTGAAATTCATTCATTACTTATTTTCCTGAGCTTGAGCAAAATAATCCCCCGCTCCACCTGCCCTGCCGTTTATAAACGATTTGAAGTCCATCAATTTTCCGCCATGAGGTTTAAGTTCTATGATTTTCAAACTTCCCTGTCCGCAACCTATGCTCAAATCAGGATTTATCAAGCCCGGCTGATGTTTTGCTGCTTCTTCAACAATCGCTGTCTTGGCAAACGTTACCGTAAATCTTTTCCCGCTTTTCGACGATACAAAATCCGCAGCAGCCCCCGGCCAAGGCCACAACCCCCTTATCTTATTATGGATCGCTCTCGCAGTTTGACTAAAATCGATGATACCATCCGCTTTTTTAAGTTTCGGCGCCGAAGTCGCCTTTAAATTATCCTGCTTATTGTAAACCGCCGTGCCTGCTTCGATTTTATCGATTGTTTCAATCAGCAGCGACGCAGCAAGACTGGCAAGTTCATCGTGCACAAAACCCGCAGTATCGTTTTCGCCAATTTTCAATGTAGCTTTTGCAAGCATTTCACCGGCATCCATTTTTTGAGCAAGCGTAATTATCGTTACGCCAGTTTCAGTATCGCCGTTGATAATTGCCCAATTTATAGGTGCAGCTCCGCGATATTTCGGAAGCAACGAACCATGAACATTTATTGCTCCTTTTGCAGGAATTGAAATGATCTCCGAAGATATTTTTTGCCCGAATGCGATAACAACCATCAAATCAGACTCCAGCTTTTTAATAAGCTCAACACCATCGGGACAATTTACATCTTCGATTGTTGTAAAAGGGATGTTATTTTGAATTGCCCATTGTTCCACATCATTTGCTCTAAGTTTTTTCCCTCTGCCGGCTTGTTTCTCTGGATGCGTAATGACGTGCACAAGTTGATGCTTCGATGCTTTCAGAGCATTCAAAGAATCAACGCCAAATTTTCCGCAGCCGCAATATACAATTTTCATTTTATCTTCCATCGCCACAAAGACACTAAGACACTAAGTTTTTTTTAATTAGTTGTCTTTGTGCCTTTGTGTCTTCGTGGCTACGTTTTATTCGTTTTCTTCTTCGTAATCTTCACGAAGCTGTTTGAGTTTTCTGCGAGCCGCGATTTTCGCTACCGTAGAAAATTTATCCGCGATAAGCATTCCATCAAGATGATCACATTCGTGCTGAAAAATTCTTGCCAGATGCCCTTCAGCCACTATAGAAATTTCTTCTCCGAACTCATCGAGTGCTTTTATTGAACATCTTGTGAAACGTTTGACATTTCCCCAAACACCCGGCAGCGACAAACAGCCTTCTTCTTTAGCTTCCAACGCCCCGGAAGTAACGAGAACAGGATTGATAAAAACTTTCGCGTTTTGTTTTGTGCCGTCCGGCGACGCAACGAAAATTCTCAAATTAACTCCTGCCTGCGGCCCTGCCAGCCCAACGCCTTTATGCTCAACCATTATATCTTTCATCTTTTCCGCAAGCGCACGAATATTATCGTCAATCTTTTCGATTGGTTCAGCTTTTTCCAAAAGCACCGGCGTTGGCCACCGCGTTATTTTGCATTTATCAACATTTACCATTAGCCGCTCCTATCAGCGTCGTCATCGAATTCATCGCCTTTGAAGGTATGACCAAGATAACTCTTGCGAACGAGTTCATTTTTCACAATCTCGGCCGGGCTTCCCTCGGCAATAACCTTTCCATGGTCGATGATATACGCCTTATCTGAAACCTCCAGAGTCCTTTCGACGTTATGGTCTGTAATTAAAATACTCACACCCGAAGCAACAAGCCTTTTAATTTCGCCCTGCAATTCCTCAACCGCGATCGGATCAACGCCGCTGAACGGCTCATCGAGCAGAATCAACGAAGGATTTGTTACCATCGCGCGTGCGATTTCCAGTTTCCTTCTTTCACCGCCCGAAAGGAATCTTGCGTGGCTGTTGGCGACTTCGTCAAGCGAAAATCTGTGAATAAGTTCTTCCGCTCTGCGTTTTCGTTCAGTAGCCGTCAACGTCATTGTCTCAAGGATCGCCAGCAGATTATCTCGAACGCTCAATCTTTGAAAAACGCTCGGCTCCTGTGAAAGATAACCCATTCCAAGCCGTGCGCGTTTGTACATAGGATGATTTGTAATATCCGTACCTTCAAAAACAACTTTCCCTTCGTTCGGTATAACCATACCCATAACCATTCGGAAGGTCGTAGTTTTACCGGCCCCGTTGCGTCCAAGCAAACCTATGATACTCCGCTGTTCAACAGATATAGAAACCTGATTAACAACGGTTCTGCCGGAATATTTCTTTATCAAACTATGCGTTTCAAGAAGAATCATTTCTGCTCCATTTACCCCCTAAACAAATTATAAGGGGTTGACTATTCGATTATTACAGGTTTTAATATAACGCTTTACAGCCTAATAGTCCAGTTGAAAGGTTTTTGTTTTTTAAAGGATGAAAAAAATGAAAAAAAGAATAGTTTTGTCAGTTCTATTGTCCACAATCTTGCTTGCATCACAATTTGCCTTTGGAGTTCAGCCTGCTGCCCCCGCCGAACCAAATCAGCCCCCAAAACCTGAATTACCAAAGGATGGTAATTTTGTTGTTGCGACTTGCGATGGCAAAAACCTAACTTTACGTGAAGTTGGATATTTTGTTCCAAATGCAGACTTTGATACCGTTAAAAATGTCGCTGATTACTGGATCAATACGCAGCTTCTATACCAAGAGGCCGTCAAAAAAGCGATTGATAAAGATGAAAAAACAAAACTCCTCGCTGATATCGCCTTCAAGAAAGCTATTGCAACCGCATATATCGAACAGGTGCAAAATGATGTGAAGGTAAGCGATAGCGAAGTGCAAAAATATTATGATGAGAATAAAGAAACCGATCCGCGATTGAAAGAGCCGACATATATCAGCTTTTCGCACATCACTGTCGATACACCTGAAAAAGCAAATGATATTATAGAGCAGATCAATAAAGGCGCCGAAATAAACGAGCTTGCGAAAACAGAATCAGTAGCTGCTGATGCGAAAAAAGGCGGCAAATCCGCTAAATTCAGAGAAGAATCTATCGCTCAGCGTTATGGCAAAGATTTTCTGGATGCGTTGAATAATGCCACCGAAGGGCAAATCATCGGACCAATTAAGAATAAAGAAGGTAAATACGAAGTCGCCCGGCACGAAGGCAAAAGAGCATCGTATATACTTCCATTCGACAACGTAAAAGACCAGATAAAATCAACCCTCGAAAATGAGAAAAAGAAAAACGCTGTCCAGGACTTGTTGAATAATTTGCAGGAAAAATCAAAAGACAAATGCAAAAAAGCAGACATCTTTACCGAATCCCAAAAAGCGGTTGATGGTGAGAAAAATTCTGTAAAATAATGGCATTTACCTGTTGACAGATTTTTTTTAACTGGTTAGCATAGAGCAGTGCAATTTAAAAGGTTGCTTTAACGACCCCGTATGGGATCATCCACAAGGCAGCCTTTTTTTATTTACCAATTTTTTCAGCCAGCTTTTGCAATACGCTCTTGCTTTGATCAAATTCATTTCGCTAAAACATTTGCCTAAACCATTTTCGCCAACGTTCATCGCATCGATCGTATCCAGCACGAATTGGTGTTTGCCAACGTTTAAATAAACCAAAAGAACCTTTTTGATAAGCTCATAGTTTGTCGGTTCAAGTTCAAGAGCATAATCGAGGAATTGTTGAGCATCTTCAATCTCACCACGAGCAGCCAAAACTTTGCCGAGGTTATAATAATTAAGAGCGTTCGTTGGTTCGAGTTCCGAAACGCGTAAAAAGCAATGTGTAGCAAAATCTGTCTGTTTGAGGCCATCAAACATAGTACCCATTGCCTGTAAAATTTCAGGCCTGCGTACATCCAGCTCAAGTTCCGCCGAAAGCAGTGAAAACGCTTTTTCTTTATCGTCGTTTTCATAAGCGATTTGTGCGAGCCTGAATCTCGGCCCGACCATATTCGAATCGTATCTCATTGCCTGCTGATAATAATCGACCGCTTCTTTTAATTTTTTCGCGTTTAATTCTATTTCACCAAGATAAAATAACGCCGATGCGCTTTGCGGAGATAACTCCAGTATTCTGCGGAATTTTTCGCCAGCCGATGCCGTATCGCCGCAGCTTAAAAGAAACAAACCAAAATCGAAGATCACATCTCTGTCGCCCGGATTTTTGCGAAGCTCAAGCAAAAAATATTCTTTTGCCTGTTCTTTTTTTCCGAGATTCCAGAACCCCTGCGCAATATGATAATTTATTTGCGGATGATTCGGCTCAATGGCCGCTGTTCTCTGCCAGCACCAAACCGCTTTTTTGTAATTGCCCTGAATGAAAAATGAATTTCCAATATTATAAAAACAAAGCGGACACGCATCATTTATCTGTTGAGCAAGATAAAACATCTGTTCCGCCATTTCATAATTGCCCATTTCGGTATATGTAATAATTCGATTGCAATAGCCCGGCTCGAATTGTGAATCAATTTTTTCGATTTGAATGAAAACATCCAGAGCCATATCGTATTGCCCCGTACGAGTGTAATCGACAGCAAGGCAATTTAGAATTTCGATATCGCCGCCGTTGAGTTCAAGCGCAGCTTTATATTCGCCGATTGCTTCCTCGAATCTTTCCATCGCGTCAAGCGTGAGAGCTTTATTGAAGTGCCATCTGTCATTTGCGGGATTGAGTTCGAGTGCCTCATTCATTGCAGTTAGGGCTTCATTCATTCTCCCATCTTCATACAGTTCATAAGCCTGCATTGCCTTTTGTTCTGCCTGATCCCACGAACTGTTATCTTCGTTTTGCTCGAAACCGCTGTCAAAAGTCATTTGTATATCCCTAAAAAATTACCAAATTCCCTGAAAAAGATTATCCGAGCTAAAATCGGCACAAATTAAATGCAGGTTAATTAAGTTATTTAGACTTTTTAAAAGCAAAAAAAGTCGCATTTGATTTTCACATAAAACACAGCCAAGAAACAACTTATATCAAATTTAAAATTTAAAATTGAAAATTTAAAATTACAATGAATCCTTTTTGTGGAAAAAAATACATTTAGGTCTTATAATGCAACGCTTTAGGCGATAGTTATAATGTAGGGTGGGCTTTAGCTCACACGGTTACGTTAGGAGTAAAAAATGATAAAACAAATACAAGGTCAGCTTGCTGCCGGAACAGCGAAATACGCTATAGTCGTCAGCCGCTTTAATGAGTTTATCACATCGAAGCTGCTCGGCGGCGCTATCGATTGCCTGCAAAGGCACGGTGCACAGGACGAACAAATCACCGTCGTTTGGGTTCCGGGCGCTATCGAAATTACCGCGGTCGCGAAAAAATTAGCTTCCGACGGCAAATTCAACGCTGTTATCTGCCTTGGTGCAGTAATCCGTGGCCAGACAAGTCATTATGATTATGTCTGTCAGCAGGTCAGCCGCGGCGTCGGCCAGATAAATTACGATACTGGCGTACCCGCTATTTTTGGCGTTCTTACCTGTGATACCATCGAACAGGCTATCGAACGCGCCGGAACGAAATCCGGCAACGCCGGTGCAAGCGCAGCGGCAAACGCGATGGAAATGGTTAGCGTGCTCTGTCAAATATAAATAATCCCACTGTCATTGCGGGGACCCCTTAGGGGGACGAAGCAAGCTCTGGTTTACAAATTGAGAGGTTCGCGAAAGTTTTTTATTACGGATTGGTATGGCTTCAACTGATAGAAGAACAAGGGCTAGAGAGCTTGCAATGCAGGCAATCTGCCAAATGGACGTACAGGGCATATCGGCCCTTGAAATGTTAGCGCGATTTTTTGCCGAAAACGACGACGACCCGGAAGTCCGCAGCCTTGCAGAGAAATGGTCTAAAGGCGTTTGGGGCAATATGGCCGAATGCGATGCGTTGATTTCCGCCGCAGCCGTTAAATGGGAGCTTTCCCGTTTGAATCAGGTTGATCGAAGTATTCTTCGGCTCGGTGCATACCAGTTAAAATATTGTCCCGATATTCCCGAAAAAGTCGTCATTAACGAAGCGATAGAAATGGCAAAAAAATACAGTGCCGAATCTTCACCTGCATTTGTCAATGGCGTTATGGATGCGATTTTCAAAAAAATAAAAATGGATGGTTTGGATAAATGCGAAAAATAGCAATGCTCAATCAGAAAGGCGGCGTTGGCAAAACTACTTCGGTAGTCAATATCGCCGCCGCACTGGCAAATAGCGGTTTAAAGGTCGCGGTCGCTGATTTCGACCCGCAGGCACACCTTACGATTCATTTAGGCGTCGAACCCGATGCCGTAGAATCAGGCGTATATGAAGTACTTACGTCTTCCGCTGATTTTGACCAGTCGCTTATTGAAGTAAGGCCGAATCTCTTTTTGCTCGGTGCAAATATCAATCTTGTCGGCGCAGAAAGCGAACTTGTCAGCGTTGTAGGCAGAGAAATTATTTTCCTTGAAGCCGTTCAAAAATCGCAGCACAATTTCGATTTCCTCATCATCGATTGCCCGCCTTCACTGGGTTTACTTACGTTAAACGCATTAGCTTGCGCAGATGAAGTCGTGATCCCCTTACAGCCGCATTTTTTGGCATTACAGGGTCTTGGCAAACTTTTGCAAACCGTAACATTGGTAAGCAAAAGAATAAATCCGAATCTGAAAGTCAGCGGCGTTTTACTTTGTATGTTCGACCCGCGTGTTTCGCTTTCCGAAGAAGTCAAAAACGATATCAGCAATTTCTTTGAAAACGCCCGCGGCACAGAATGCGCGTGGAATAAAGCAGAGGTTATTCCCGTAAACGTTCGCAGAAATATCAAACTCGCCGAAGCTCCAAGCTATGGCAAAACCGTTTTCGAGTATGAACCCGAATGTAACGGCTCGAAAGATTATCAGTTGATCGCTGATTTCCTGCGAAAAGGCCCGCAACCCAAACAGCCCCCTGCCGTCCAGCCCTATCAGCCTGCCGCGATACATCCGCAGACAATACCGATACGTCAAATTCCGCAAACACAAAACCAGCCGCAGCCAATACCAATCCAGCAGATTCCGCAATCTATACAACCACAATCCCAGCCTGCACAAATTCAGCAGTTTCAGCAGCCGCCGCAAACAACTGGTATCTAATAATGCGTACGCTTAGGTTTTATTGTCCCGAAATAAACCAAAACACAGTTTTGGCTGATTCTCAATTCCACCATTTGACAAAAGTCTTACGCCTACAAAATGGCGCCGCTGTCGAATTATTTGACGGCAAAGGTACACTCGCAAAAGCGATAATTAAAAAAATCGAAAAAAAAGAAGCAACCCTTCTCATTTTGGATACAAAGAAATTTTCTCCACCTGAAAAAAGCAGGATCATAATTGCACCGAGTATCGCCAAAGGTGAACGCTTTGATTTGCTCGTCGCAAAATGCACTGAATTAGGCGTAGATGCGATTTATCCCGTTCTTTATGATAGAACTATAAAACAGACTATTCAGCCCAAACGCCTCGATATGATCGCGATCGAATCCGCAAAGCAATGCCACAGATTATTCCTGCCGACAATCAGCGAACCATTGAAACTGCCGCAGGCAATCGAAAAGATCAAAATCGATCACCCGAACGCAAAATTCATCTTCGGCTCACTCACCCATGGCTCGATTTCAATTTTGAATTTCAACCCCGGCGAAAACGACTGCGTTGCGTTCATCGGCCCTGAAGGCGGCCTAACCGACGATGAAGAAAAAATATTGAATACTTCCAATGCTCAACCCGTAAGCCTTACAGATACTGTCTTGCGAATCGAAACCGCCGCTATCGCCGCCGTATCAATCCTGACTATACACAGAAATTTTCAACTCAAAGCTTAAAATATAATTAAATTGGAAGGTTTGCACTATGAATCGTAAATTTGAGTTTCTATCCCATAAAATTTAACACAATTCTAATTTGACATTTTAGAAATTAATTATTATCATTTAAGTAAGTAGGCAATAAGCCCTTCAATGGACGTAATTGATATTTAGGCTGCCGCAGGCTTGCGGCTTTCGTTTTACGCCGGCATTGAAGGCTAGCCGCTTTTTTTTTGCGCTAAAAACATTCACTTCCCCGTTTATAACTTCTAATTTTGATCCTTTCCACGATCCTACTATATTAGTGGGATTTTTAAATCTACAAATCTGGTATTATCCGCTATTATGTTAAACTACACAGAAGACGAAGTATAGGTAATGCAACACTTGGATGAACATCTAGCTTGAAGCAAAAGCATTACCAATGTTTTGGTATTCCGTTAAGCCCCTGTCAGGCTGAACTTGTTAATGCTTTTCAAACCAGGAAACGTTTTTAATTATTTTTGAAGGGGTAAAACAATGGCGAACACAGAGACAGCAGAACACTCAAAAGTTCTGCAGGATAAGGAAGGTAAATATTTAACCTTCGCACTGGGGAGTGAAGAATTTGGGCTGGAAATCCTGAAAGTCCGTGAAATAATCGGATATATGGAGATTACAGCGGTCCCTCAAACACCCTCTTATGTTAAAGGTGTGATCAATTTACGCGGTCAGGTTATACCAGTAGTTGATTTACGAGCAAAATTCGGTATGGAAACCGCCAAAGTAACCGAAGAAACATGTATTATCGTAGTTGAGATACATCAAGACGGCAGAAAGTTCAGCACAGGTATAGTAGTTGATCACGTCCAGGAAGTTCTCGATATCGACGGCGAAAACATCGAAGAAGCCCCACAGTTCGGCGCTTCGGTTAATACCGATTTCATACTTGGAATCGGCAAAGTCGGCGATTCTGTGAAATTACTGCTCGACATAGATAAAGTACTTGGTAATTGCGATATGGCATCTCTTTCGTAAATGTAAACAAAAATAAAAAGCAAAAAGTATTTAAGGAGAAAATCAATGTTTAAGAATATGAAACTCTCAGCAAAAATAAGCCTTGGATTTGGATCACTGATCTTGATCGTGATACTTCTGGGCGGTTTGGCAATATGGAACATGACAAATGTTAAGAAAATAACCACAGCACTTGCAAATGAAAACGTACCAGCAGCAAGCATTGCGTCAAATATGGAAAGAATGGCATTGAATACAATGTACCAGGCAAGAGGTTATGCTTTTACAGATGGAAAGACATTCCTGGACAACACACGTTTAAAT
>Ga0154577_1120_pt1 | contig 15455 bp, 14 predicted proteins | sample RifGroF2_FD_116006 | JGI IMG/M metagenome (GOLD analysis project Ga0154577, IMG submission 116006) | Planctomycetes bacterium GWF2_42_9
CGGGCAGCATGGTACTTGTCGGGGTTATTTTAGCCTGGCTTGTACATCCGGCGTTTATAATTATCTCAGCGTTTGTCGGTTGCGGGCTTATTTTTGCAGGGATCACTGATAATTGTATGATGGGTATGATGCTGATGAAACTGCCATATAATAAAAAACTTTACAAAACCGGCCCCGGCGGCGGAACGTGCGCAGTGGGCTAAAATAAAAAATCAAAAATTAAAATGCAAAAATGATAAATCCCTCCTTGAGGGATGCTGATTTAAATCATTGTTTTTGAAGCATTTCTGGGGTACCATAAATAGCTCTATGCCTAATTTTAAGATAAAATCTGATTTCAAGCCTCAGGGCGACCAGCCAAAAGCTATCAAACAGCTTTACGCAGGATTAAGCGAAGGCAAGCAGTACCAGACCCTTCACGGCGTAACGGGCAGCGGTAAAACTTTCACTATGGCGAATGTCATTGAGAAATATAAAAAGCCTGCGCTGGTTATCAGCCATAATAAAACTCTTGCGGCGCAGCTTTACGAAGAATTTCGCCAGCTTTTTCCCGATAACGCCGTCGAGTACTTCGTCAGCTATTACGATTATTACCAGCCGGAAGCGTACATCCCGCAGCGCGATATATACATAGAAAAAGACGCTTCGCGAAATGACGAACTGGACAGACTCCGCCTTGCAACGACGGCAAGTTTAACAAGCCGAAACGATGTGATCATTGTCGCGTCGGTTTCGTGCATTTTCGGTTTGGGTTCGCCGGAAGATTATAAGGCAAGCGTTATTGGTGTGCAGATAGGCGAAGCTGTTGAACGCAATGATCTGCTCGGCAGGTTTTCGGATTTACAGTATCAGCGCAGCGATATAGATTTTCATCGCGGAACATTTCGGGTTCGCGGCGATGTTGTCGAGCTTTGGCCAAGTTACGAATCATTTGCTGTGCGAATAGAATTCTTTGGCGACGAGATCGAGAAGATAACATACATCAATCCTGTCAGCGGCGAAAAACTTGCCGATGAGCATCAATTATTTGTTTACCCAGCGGGTCATTATGTTATGCCCACAGACAGAATAGAACTTGCGACAGAGAGCATCAAAACCGAACTCGATCAGCAGTTGATGAAATTGCGTCAGGATGGCAAACTGCTTGAAGCGCAGCGTTTGCAGGCGCGAACATTATACGATATTGAAATGCTCAAAGAGGTTGGTTTTTGCAGCGGTATCGAAAATTACTCACGGCATTTAAGCGGTCTGCCCGCGGGTTCAAAGCCTTATACGCTGATCGATTATTTCCCGAAGGATTTTCTGCTTTTCATCGATGAATCGCACGTTACAGTTCCGCAGATTCGCGCGATGTACGCAGGCGATCGGAGCCGAAAGCAGGTACTGGTTGAGCACGGTTTCAGACTGCCAAGCGCGATGGATAACAGGCCGTTGCGTTTTGAGGAATTTCAGGAAAACTGGAAACACGTTGTTTTTGTTTCCGCAACGCCCGCAGATTTTGAATTGAATTTGAGCCAAGGCGCGATCGTTGAGCAGATTGTACGCCCAACGGGTCTGCTCGATCCAGAGATATTTGTTCATCCGGCCACTAATCAGATTCCGCATTTGCTCGAACAGATAGAAACGCACGTGAAATTAAAACAGCGTGTGCTTGTTACGACGTTGACAAAAAGACTTGCGGAAGATTTAACCGCGTATATCTCGAAAAAAGGTTTTCGCTGCCGATATCTGCACAGTGAAATTAAAACTCTCGACCGTGTTGTTATTTTGCGTGATTTACGCATCGGGGAATTCGATGTGCTTGTCGGCATAAATCTTTTGCGCGAAGGTTTGGATTTGCCGGAAGTAACTTTGGTAGCGATACTCGATGCGGATAAGGAAGGTTTTCTCCGAAGTGAAACTTCGCTGATACAGACTATCGGCAGAACGGCAAGGAACGTCGACGCGAAAGTATTTTTATATGCGGACAAGATTACCAATTCGATGCAAAAAGCGATTGACGAAACTCTTCGCCGGCGTAAAATACAGATGCAGTATAATAAGGATAATAATATTACGCCTGAAACTATCAGGAAGCAGATTTATACCGGCTTGCAGGAAAAATTGAAGGCAAGACAGGTCGCACGGGAAGCGATAAATCTTAGCGATAGTGAATATGATACCGCGCAGATAGCCGCTCAAATCGAAAAGGAAATGCTCGAAGCGGCCGAAAAACTTGATTTTGAACGTGCAGCGTATCTTCGCGATCAGTTGAAAGAATTGCAGGAAATGCCGCAGTTCAAAAGGCAGTAACACTTTAGCCAAGTGTTATACGACTTGTCATTCCCGCGCAGGCGGGAATCCAGCGTAAAATAGCTGTTGCCGAAGGCAACTTTCAATTTTCCTGCATTTCGCTAAAATGTTACAAAAGCAATAGTCGTTAGACAGTAGTTACTAGTATTAGGAATCAAGATGAAATATTTGAATTTGAAACGCGTTAATACATTGATAGATATGGCGGTCGAAGAAGATTACGGCGGAAGCGATCCTTCCAGCGAGTTAATGATTCCCGAAAAAGCCAAAGGCAAATCATACATTATCAGCAGAGAAGAAATTGTTGTCAGTGGTATGGATATTGCCAAAAAAGTTCTGAATAAATACGACAAGCGTTTGAAATTGAAAATATACAAACGCGATGGGCAGCGTGCCAATGTCGCAGATTGTCTTGGCGTGATTGAAGGGCCGGTTCGCTCAATGCTAAGCGCGGAACGCGTAGTTCTAAATTTTCTGCAAAGACTAAGCGGTATCGCGACAACGACCGCTAAATATGTTCACGCTGTGAGAGGCACAAAAGCAAAAATTTACGATACCCGCAAAACAATCCCCGGCTGGCGCGAGTTGGAAAAATATGCCGTACGCTGCGGCAAAGGCTGCAATCATCGATTCAATCTTAGCGAAGCTGTGATGTTTAAGGATAATCATATCGCACAGCTTGGCGCAGATTTTGAAGGCAAACTTCGCGAATTTGTAGCGAAAGCAAAGAAAATCAAAGGTGTGAAATTTATATGCGTTGAAGTCGATCACGTTGATGATCAGCTTAATCACGTTTTGAATGTTCCGGGCGTTGATGTTGTGCTGCTGGATAATATGGGGCAGTGGCAGTATAAGCACGCGGTCGAAATGCGCAATAAAATGTGCGGCAAAAAACCATTGCTGGAAGCCAGCGGCGGTATCACACTCAACAATGTTCGTGCGATCGCACTTTGCGGCGTAGACAGGATTTCCGTCGGCGCGATTACGCACAGCGCTGTTTCGGTTGATATTGGCCTGGACAGACATTTTTAAATTAACCACGAATGAATACGAATTTACACGAATTATTAGATGTTGAAGTAATTAAAAAAAATCTCGATACCAAACGGATTGGTCGGAAAATTCTTGTATATAAAAGCACCGCAAGCACAAATGATGTCGCCAGAAGATATGCTGACGGCGGAGAAAAAAACGATGGTTTGGCAGTTTTTGCCGAGCATCAATCCGAAGGCAGAGGCAGACGCGGCCATAAATGGTTTGATGGTAAAAACAAAAGCATTCTCTGCTCTATACTGATTTTCAATCAAAATATGACCGCCGATATGATCTCGCTTGTTGCCGCCGTCGCGGTCGCAAACGCGATCGACAAATGCAAAAAAGCTGAAGCGAAAATCAAATGGCCGAACGATATTTTCGTCAACGATAGAAAACTTTCCGGCATACTTATCGAAAAAAAACTCAAATATTACATAATCGGTATCGGTATCAATTGCCATCAGCAGCAATCGGATTTTCCGCCTGAACTGGCTTCAATCGCTACCAGTATCGACATCGAAAGCACAAGGGTGTGCGATCGCAATCTGCTTGCCAAACGCCTGATGTTCAATTTTGAACGTTTTCTCGAAATTGCGGAAAATAATCCCGATGAAATAGTTGAAAAATGGCACGACAGGAGTATGCTCAATGGAAAGCGTATCACAGTTGAGCATAACAGCAGGCAATTTACGGGCATTTGCTTAGGTGTCGAACCTTCGCAGGGGCTTATTCTTCAGCTTGAACGCGGCGGCGTTAAAATGTTTGATGCCGCGACAACGACGATCGTTAAATAAAATTTCGAAACGAATACTAAATATAAGGCAGGAAAATGAGCGAAAAATTTGATGTTACAGTTATTGGTTCAGGGCCGGGCGGATACTCGGCGGCTTTAAGATTGGCACACAAAGGCGCGAAAGTTGCGCTCGTAGAAAAAGCGGCAATCGGAGGCGTTTGTCTTAACTGCGGCTGTATTCCATCGAAAACTCTGCTCGCTTCCGCGCACGTTTTCAATCTTGCTAAAAACGCGTCAGCATTCGGTATCGAAATAGAAAATCCGAAAGTCAACTGGGAAAAAGTGATTGCCCGCAAAGAAGCGGTCATCGGCGGTCTGCGTAAAGGTCTTACAAGCTATATCAACGCAAGCAAAATCAAAATTTTCGAAGGCAGAGGCTTTGCCGTATCTGCAAACAAAGTAATCGTCGAGGGCAATGCACCCGCTGAAATCGAAACATCGAAAATCATTATCGCGTCTGGCTCGACTTCGACTGAAATCCCATTTATGAAATTTGACGGCAAAACAATCATAAGCAGTACCGAAGTGCTTTCGCTTTCGGAGATTCCAAAATCAATGATCATCGTTGGCGGCGGTTTTATCGGCTGCGAACTTGGCTGCGTCTTTGCTTCTGTTGGCACAAAAGTAACAATCGTTGAGGCGTTGGCGAATATTCTTCCGCTTGAAGATGAATGGATCAGCAAGCTGGCAACGAGAGAATTTCAAAAACTCGGAATGCAAATTTTGACCGGTAAGAAAGTTGTTGGCTGTGAAAATCTCGGCTCATCGGCAAAACTTTCAATGGAAGACGGCACAATTCTCGAAGCGGAGAAAATCCTGGTATCTGTCGGCAGAAGAGCATATTGCGATCAGGAGACAATCGATAATCTCAAACTCGAAATGAACGGCAGACACATCAAAATAAACGACAAAATGGAAACCAGTGCAGCCGGCGTTTACGCTATCGGCGACGTGGTCGGCACAACATATCTGGCTCACGGCGCGTATTACGAAGCTCAAACCGCAGCAGATAACGCTTTGGGCATCGAAGCGAGAATAAAAGATTATACACTCATTCCGCGTGCAATTTACACCTTCCCTGAAATCGCGGGAGTTGGTCTTAACGAAACAAAATGTAAACAGCAGGGCATCGAATATTCAGTCGGCAAATCATTCTTCAAAGCCAATGGCAGGGCACTTGCCCATAATGAACCGATCGGCGAAATCAGAGTACTTCGCGATAAGAGCGGAAAGATTCTGGGCGTTACAATGCTTGGCGACACAGTTACAGAAATTCTTGCCGCCGCCCGCGCACTTATTGGTACAAACGAAAAGATCGAAGATATTGTCTTTGCCCATCCGACAGTTTCGGAAGTGCTTAAAGAAGCACTATTGGGCAGCACCCATTGACCATTCGTTTTTCGATTCGTCGTTTAGCCGTCTTCGATTCGAAGACGCACATTTAGCCCCTCGGCCTGCCGAGGGGTTGCAGGCAAATCTTGTCTCTGAAATTTAGATATCAAATTCAATTCGCAGGGTGGGCTTCTCTGAGCGAAGCGTAGACCTCTGAGTCTTCAGAATTTTTGCAACTTAAAAAAAGCAAAAATCAAAGAGGACGGCGATGCATTGTAGGGGCAGACCTATGTGTCTGCCCATCAGAGCTATGAGCGTTGGAACAAAGTGGAAACCCCCAAATCTTTTTGAATTTTTGCTATTTAGCCCCTCGGCCTGCCGAGGGGTCCGTTCGTGATTTAAGGCAACCCCTGCATAGCGAAAAAATAAGGCTATTTCTAATAATGCGCCTTGTCATTCTGAACGTTGGAGCGAAGCGTTGAAACGAAGTGGAAACCCCTCTAGGGGGAATCCAGTTTACCCCTTTATCGCCGTACGGCGATTCGTCATTCTGAGTGCAACGAAGAATCTCGTTAACTAATGCATTTTCCCTTAACTTTGGTAATGGAATTTGCCTATTTTAACTGTCAGGATGGCATTATAATTGGCTGACCAACTTATAGGCACAAAATAACTTTGTAAATACAACCTGTTGTGGTTTAAAAACTTGCGCACTTTTAACATCCATAATATTTTCAAATATAACAATTGGCACAAACTTTGCTTAAGTAGTTTTACGCGATAACGAATTGAATCGAGAGAAAATATGATGCATTTAAAAACTTTAGTTAAAGAAATCTTGTATAAATAGGTAATCTTTGTTGGATTGTTTTTTCTGAACCAATATCAACCACAATTTAAAAGGAGTAAACGATGCCGAGTGAAGAAATTACTGCCATGAGTGCTATTGAGGATGCTTTATTAACTCTCGAGAACGATGAAATTCGCCAACGGGTTCTAAAATGGGCTGCCGACAAGTTTAATGTTGCCATCCAAGTTGAGGACAAGAGACAAGAGGAAGAGAATAAAGGAAAGAAAATTGAAACGAAGGAAAAGGAAATTCCAGGAATAGCTGTGCTTGAGGAAGATGGAACCATAAGATTCACAATGCGAGATATTAAAGCCAAGAGTGCAAATGATGCTGCAGTAAGACTTACATTGGTAGCTACCTATGTGCATGAAAAACTCACTGGCAATCCAATATTACATCGACAAAAAATATTGGTGCCATTATTGGAAGATTGGCGAATAAACAATGGTAACTCCAGAAGGGCTATTGGTCAGCATCGTGGCATATTGCCAAACGGCAGATCAGAGTTCAAATTAGATTCACATGCTAAAACCCAGGCAGATACAATTATCAAGGAAATACTTAATGATGAAATAAAGGGTAAATGGAATCCCAACACTGTCGGGAAAAAAGTAAAATCTTCCAATAAGACCTCTGAAGAGAAGTAAAATGACTTTCAGTGAATTCTGTAAATTAGTTGGACGACAAAATGATCTATCCAATGCTCAGAGAGCTGTGGCAATTCTGTGGTTTTTGAACTTGGACAGTGCAGGCATTCAAAAAAATGCTAAAGAACTTGCGACGATTATAAAAGAAAACAATATCGGTAGTCCCAACGTTAATGAATTAGCTAAACGCATTCGTAGTACTAGATGTGTTTATGTAAAAAATAAATTTTTCAGCATTCGTGAAGATGCAAAGGCAAAAATACGCGAATGGTTTAACGATGGATTAAATGGTATTGCAGAGGAAATTCCAATAAATCAACAATTTTTATCAGAAGAGGTTTGGAAAAAAACACGAGGGTACATAGAAAAAATTTGCATTCAACTTAATGGTGCATATCTAAATGGATATTATGATTGTACGGCAGTAATGATACGGCGACTTATAGAAACCCTGATTATTGAATGTTATGAAAAGTTAAAACGGGAGCAAGAAATTAAAAACACAGATGGTTATTACAAAATGCTTGCTGATTTGGTCCTTGCCGCAACTGCTAATAATGGTTTGACTCTAGGCAGAGATGCTACAAAAAAATTATCTGAAATAAAAATTTTGGGAGATCGTTCCGCTCATAATCGAAGGTACAATGCTAAAAAAACAGATCTGGATTCGATCAAAGATGGTCTGAGATTATGCACAGAGGAATTGCTTCATATCGCGGATTTTTACAGAACGTAATATTATAAATTTATTTTGCAGGAATTTTCAATGCTTAATGAGATTGAAAAAAAAGCGTTATCTAGAATAGAAGAACTTATTTTGAAAGCGGATAGGTTAGTGACGACTCAATATCTAACAGGTGTAATTGGTGCCCCCACCTACGTAGACGGAGGTTTATTTGCAGAATGGAAATCTCAAACCCTCAGCTTCCTGATCAATTTCTTGGGAGCTGAAGATAATTACGTTAAACAATTTACGAATTCAGTAACCGAGTCTTGTAGATACGATGCAGAAAGCGGAAGAGGTATTCTCAAAGCACTTAAGGAGGATATTTCAAAAGAATATCTTACTAAATTCAAGAATTTAGTAACTGCAAACATTTTTTCTGATTTCATAAGCATGGCTGAATATTTACTTTCAGAAAAATATAAAGATGCGGCAGCGGTTATAATGGGAAGCGTTCTTGAAGAACATTTACGGAATTTGTGTCAGAATAGAGGTGTTCCTATAACGATCATGTCTGGTGGTAAATCCATTCCTAAAAAAGCGGATGCCATGAATGCTGACCTTGCAAAAGCGGGTGCGTACAATAATTTAGAAATGAAAAGTATTACTGCTTGGTTAGATCTTCGTAACAAAGCTGCGCATGGAAAGTATACTGAATATGTTCAGGCGCAAGTTGAATTATTAATAAATGGTGTTTCGGATTTCATAAATAGGATTCCTGCCTAATCTGATGTCCGACTACCGTGAAAATCTGGGGACACCATACTAATTTACTTTTATTTTTTTGTACTCTTTCTTTGGCCGTCCCACTAGTTTAGAATTCTACTGAATCTCTGCTCCAATTTCATGACAAAATCTGCATTTATCAGTCCAACGTTTTTATCGCCCGCACTGGCCATTCGATGGGTTCGTTCCCGCTTTAAGGCAAAATCGCGAAGCGATATAATTTCAAAAATATATTTGCAGCAAGCTCGTTTGCGGAAGAATATATTTTGAAATTATACAATCACTGCAAAGGGATGCCTTAAAGAAAATGAGCAGCGTTCTGAATTAGCGTTTTAAGGCAACGCCTGTATAGGCGAAAAATTAAAATGCAAACTCGGTTGAAGTTCACTTCAAAGAGAGTTTGCTTTTAATTTTTTAAGTGTTCGCAGAACACGCCTTGAAGCGAAATCTTCGTGTTGTTTCGTGTTTATTCGTGGTGAAAAACAGCGTAATCTGCGTCTGAAATATTTCGTGTATCTTCGTGTCGAAGCGTAGCGAAGATTCGTGGTTAAAATATTAAAAAGTTTTTGTGTCTTAGTGCCTTCGCTGGAGTGAAGCGAAAGCCCCCGATTCTTCAGGAATTTTATTCTTTCAATCCCCCTTGTGGGACTCGAAATAAAATTCGGAGGGGGTGGCTATTTAATAATTCACGCAAGCCCACAAAACCCACTTTTCAAAATTCGCGCACGTTTTTTTATTTTCGCGCATTTTTTTTTAAAATCGATGCAAGTTATTTGATTTTTTATTTTCCCTGAAAAAATCACCCCTCATTATTTCTCTGAAAACAAAGTGTTTTTAAAATAAGCGCAGGCGACCTTTTCGAAAAATCACGAAAAAACCGAAAAAAACCGGAATTTTTCCGATTTTTCTATGAAAAAGTCTCCAAAAACTCTGAAAAAGTCCCGATTTTACCCCCATTTTTTGACCAGCTTGCGCAAATTTGCAGATTGCTTGCGCGGAAATGTGCCCATAACTGAAGGAGTCCCATCAATTATTAATTGAACAAACCCAAAGCAAAAGCCCTATAAAAAGTGCATTTCTTTTTTGTTGACGTATTATATTATGTAAAGTAAAGTAGTTATTGTATTTAGCGAATTATTTTGTAGAGTTTAATAGTAAAAGAATCGTAAACGGCCGATGTTAAGCCGACGAAAAATAATAAAAATCATTATAAATCAGGGGAAATGCAGGTTTTACAAGAAATTGTATATGCAAGTTCAGCAGTCCTGTTCTACAGGCTCAAACCATTACGCAATCTTATTGTTTAAGGAGATAGTGATTTGGAAACTAAAATTATCGGCAAACATTTCACAATAACGGACGCAATCAGGGACAGAATTGAAGATAAAGTGGCCGGACTACCAAAATTCTACAGCAGTTTACTCGATGTAGAAGTGATAGTCGAAAGCGGAAAAGACGGACAGCAGAGTAGTGTGGAAGTAATCGCAAGGGGTAGGCATAATCATACGTTTATAGGAAAAGAAAATGGACAGGATATGTACGCCTGTGTAGATTCAGCCGTGAAAAAGGTCGAAAGACAACTGGTTAAGGTCAAAGAAAAAGAACGCGACAATAAGCAGCACGGCGAAGTTCAATAAACATAAATGTTTATTGTTTTGAAGTTCAGGGAGCAAAATAAATGAAAATTGCAGATGTAATTAGTTCTAAAGCCATTATTCCAAGACTGGAAGGCGTTAAGCGAGACGACGCCATAAAAGAACTAATCGCTATTCTCGAAAAGACAGGAAAACTTAGTGCGGAAAATTCGGCTGAAATCGCAAAAGCCGTGATCAAAAGAGAAAATGAAGCCAGCACCGGTATCGGCAAAGGCGTGGCAGTGCCGCACATCAGGCATAAGCTGGTAAAGAAAATTGTAGCCGCTATCGGTATCAGCTCACGTGGAATCGATTTTTCAGCTTTGGATAAGCAGCCTGTGTACACGATTATTCTGCTGCTTAGTCCTGTTGATGGTGATCAGCACCTTCAGGCGATGGAATCGATTTTCGAGCATCTGCAAAATGATAATTTCAGAAAGTTTCTTAGACAATCTGAAACAGTTGATCAGATTAAAGAATTGCTCGTTGAAGCAGACCAGAATCCTTCCTGGTAATTGAATTTTAAATCGTTGTTAGTGTATGAAAAAGAATTTAAACTTGGCAGGAGGCCGATTTAATTGGCTGAAGTCAGTCAAATAGAGGTTCAGGTAAAAAACGCAAATGGGATGCATATGCGGCCTGCGATGCAGTTCGTAGATGTTGCGAGCAGATTTGCGAGTAAGATCAGCGTCAGCAATGAGAAATTGACCGTTGACGGCAAGAGCATTATGCATATGGCGATGCTTGCGGCTGTCGCGGGTTCCAAGCTGAAAATCAAAGCGGAGGGAAACGACGCTAAAGCGGCAACTGCTGCTTTGAAAGAACTTGTAGAAGACAGGATGTTCGATGAGCCTGCGTGGGTTCCAAAAGCATAACGCAGGGCTTCGGGAAATAAGATATGGAAATTAAAAAAGGTATAGCGGTATCGCCGGGTATAGCGATTGCTAAATCCCTGGTTATTGATTCGGAAGATTACCGAATACCAAGAAGGTCTATCCTTCCATCGGCGAAAGTCGCTGAAGTTAAACGGGTTCGCGACGCTTTCAAAAATGCGATTGCGGAACTTGAGGACATTCATTCCGAAAAAGATTTCGAAGGCGAAAGAATCAAAGATATTTTCGCTGTTCACCTTCGCTTTTTAAAAGACAAAAACTTACGCAAAAAAATCACCGATCTTGTCTATAATGATCTATTGACGGCAGAGTACGCAATCTCGACAACATTGCGCGAGGTTGCCAATCACTTCGCAAGCGTTCAGGATAAATATATCAGCGAACGCGCGGCCGATATTTACGATATTGAAAAACGTCTGCTGCGGCAAATGCTTGGTGAAAAACGGCACGATATTGCCAGTATAACCGATGAAGTTGTGATCGTAGCACACGAACTTAGCCCGACACAAACGGCAGGTTTTGATAAAAAATATATTCGAGGTTTCGCTACCGATGCAGGCGGCAGAACGAGCCATACTGCTATTGTGGCGCGTTCTATGGGTATTCCGGCGGTTGTAGGTCTCGAAGATGTAACAAGCAATGTTGCGCCGATGGCGACGGTTATTATCGACGGCAACAGAGGCGTTGTAATCATCGATCCCGATGAGACAACGCTGAAACAATATACAGAATTCGCGCTTGAGTTCGAGAGATTGGAACGTGAGCTTGATACGCTGCGCGATATGGACGCGATTACGCGAGACGGCGTTACGGTCGAGCTTTACGGCAATATCGAATTTCCAAACGAAGCGGAGATGGTGCTTGATAAGGGCGGGCACGGGATTGGGCTTTATCGTACCGAGTTCCTGTATCTTTACAGCGAAATGGAACCAACCGAAGACGACCATTACAAAGCGTACCGTGAAGTTTTGAGAGTTACCGGAAATTTGCCGGTGATTATCAGGACGATGGATTTGGGCGCGGATAAATTTACGCAAAGCAAAAGATTCGTACGTGAATCAAATCCGTTTTTGGGATTGCGTTCGATAAGGTTCTGTCTGCAAAATCTTGTTTTGTTTAAAACGCAGTTACGCGCGATTTTACGGGCATCTGTCGAGGGCAATATCCGTATTATGTTCCCGCTTATAAGCAGTCTGCACGAACTGCGGCAGGCGAAAATGATTTTGCGCGATGTGATGGAAGACCTTGACGAAGACAAAATAAAATATAATCCGAATGTTCCGGTCGGCATAATGATCGAAACGCCTTCAGCGGCGTTGACCGCATCGATCCTTGCCAATGAGAGCGATTTCTTCAGTATCGGAACAAACGATTTGATACAATATACGCTGGCGGTCGACAGAGGCAACGAGAGGGTATCGACGTTGTATTCAGGCGCCGACCCTGCGGTAATAAAATTAATGCGGAGCGTTATGCACGACGCAAATAAAGCGAAAATTAACGCCAGTATCTGCGGCGAAATGGCATCTGACCCTGAATTTATTATGCTGCTGCTCGGTCTTGGATACAGGACTTTTTCGCTTGCTCCGCCAATGATACCAGAAATTAAAAAACTTATCCGGTCTGTTACGATCGAATCGTGCAACTCCATCGCGAGAAAAGTGCTGATGATGAACTCTGAAAGAGAAGTGATCAATTATCTTCGCAGCGCGGCGATGAAAGTTTTGCCGGAAGTATTCTAAAGAAACTAAAAAACTTAAAGTTTAAAACGAAAAACTTTGGTATCTGCTGACGCAGATGCTTTAATAAAATTGTTAAAACGAAATTCGGAGAATTGAAGATAGAACAAAATGTTCAAACTTTGGCAGGAAGATACAGCGTACAAGGGAATGTAAGGTTTTTGTCGCATCAGGAAGCATTCAGGACTATTGGCAGGTCGCTTATCCGCAGCGGAATCAATCTGCTTTACAGTCAGGGGTTTAATCCACATCTTAAACTGTCTTTACCGCTGCCCAAAAGCGTCGGGTTAGAATCAGAAGACGAGCTTTTCTACGCGCAGATCGCGGACGAAAAATTAACAGACAAAGAAATTTATAAAAGTATAGCCGCGCAATTACCACAAGGCTTTTCATTGATCGAACTTGCTATCCACAACGGCAGGAAAAGTTTCAGAGCATTGGACGCGGAATACGAAATTCAAATGAGTGAGAGTGAAATTGAAAACGTTGCGGCTGTGATTGACGACCTTAACAGGAAAATCGCGGCCGGTGAAAAAATAATAATTGAAAGAAAAGTTGACGAAGAGGGAAGAGCCAAGACAGTTGATGTCGGGCAATTTCTCAAATCATTCGAGAAAACACAGAAAGGAGTTAAGGTTGTTTGTTTTATCACGGACAGGGGAACTGTTCGTCTTGATGAGATAATCAAACTTCTGGGGCTTGGTTTTGAAAGGCTGGGCATCTCGATAACAAGAAAAAAAGTCAACTGGGAAATGTATTAAGGACAAATAGTATGGCAAGTGAAATGATCATTAATGTAACCGAGGCAGAGGAGAGCAGGATTGCTATCGTTGATAACGGCAGTCTGGAAGAACTTTATATTGAGCGGGTATCGGGAGGAGGCCACGTAGGAAATATTTACAAGGGCGTCGTTGTAAATGTAGAGCCTGCGATCCAGGCGGCGTTTATAGATTTCGGCGTTGTGAAAAACGGATTTCTGCATATCAGTGATTTGCATCCGAAATATTTTATGCGCAAAGGCGAAGATTTTACCGAACACATCGGCAAACGGCAGGCATTGAGAGATAGGCCGCCGATTCAGCAATGCCTAAAAAGAGGGCAGAACCTTATTGTGCAGGTTACGAAAGAAGGCATAAATACAAAAGGGCCGACGCTTTCGACGTATCTTTCGCTGCCGGGCAAATACGTGGTTATGATGCCGTGGATGCACAATCTAGGCGTTTCGCAAAAAATTGAAGATGAACAGGAACGCGCAAGACTGCGTGCGATTCTGGATGAACTTCAAGTGCCGGAGAAAACGGGATTTATTCTGCGAACAGCAAGCGAAGGCTGCTCAAAGAAAGAGATACAGAGAGATATTGAGTATATCGGCAGACTGTGGAATGCGATACAAAAACGTATCGACAGTGAACAGGCTCCGTCAGAACTTTATAAAGAATCTGATCTTGTGATTAGGACGGTGCGAGATATTTTCAATCCCGATATAAGCAAGATCGTCTGTGACAGCGAATCTGTCTGCAAGCGAATCAGGGATTTCCTGAAAATCGTTCAGCCGAGAATGATCAAGCGGGTAAGTTATTATGACGGCAAGGTTCCGCTTTTCCACAGATACAAACTCGAAGATGAAATAAAAAAAATAAATACCAAACGAGTCGATCTGAAAATCGGCGGCTCGATAATAATCGAACAAACCGAAGCTCTTGTCGCGATAGATGTAAACAGCGGCAAATTCACAAAGCACGAAAACGCTGAACAAACGGCTCTTAAAATCAATATGGAAGCGGCAAAAGAAATCGCGCGTCAGCTTCGGCTTAGAGATTTGGGCGGTTTGATCATCTGCGATTTCATCGATATGCGCGATTCTAAAAACAGAAGGGAAGTTGAAAAGACTTTCCGCAATGCTCTGGAAAAAGACAGGGCACGCAGCAGAATTTTGAAAATCAGCGCGTTCGGTATTATCGAAATGACGCGTCAGAGATTCAAGCCGAGTCTGCAGCTTACTAATTATTTGAGATGTCCTCATTGCGGCGGAACCGGAATGATCAAAAATCCGGCATCGGCGGCTATCGAAGTCATACGTATACTCAACGCGGCGGCGGCAAGGAAGGAAATCAAGAAAGTTGTGCTATCGGCTCCGCCGGCACTTGCTGATTTTCTGCTGAATCAAAGAAGAGCGGCGATAGCTAAAATCGAAACGGTCGCACAAATACACATTTTTATCAAACCTGATGAAACTTGCTCTGCTGAACAATATAATGTATTATGTTATGACGAACGCGAAGGCGTGGTAAAATTTTAGAACATAGAACTTAGAACTTAGAATATAGAATGGGTTCAGAAGGCAGAATTGGAAATGGAATTTGATCTCGAATACGCAGCGCAGGTTATAAACGCAGAAGCGAGCGGCGTTGCGAAAATGACTGAATTGGTTAATGCGAACTTCAAAGCCGCGGCGGAAATGATGTATTCCTGCAAAGGCTCTGTTATCGTTACTGGAATGGGAAAAGCCGGTATTGTAGGCCAGAAAATAAGCGCGACAATGGCATCAACAGGTACGCCTAGTCATTTTTTGCATCCTGCTGAAGCGGTGCATGGTGATTCGGGAAGATTACGCAAAAACGATGTTGTTTTGGCATTGAGCTACGGCGGTGAAACCGATGAAATTCTGCGGCTGATAAATATTGTCAAGCAACTCGAAATAAAAATTATTTCCATCACGGGCAATGATAAATCCAGAATGGCGAAATACAGCGATATTGTTTTGTGTATGGGTAAACTTGAAGAGGCTTG
>Ga0154577_1144_pt1 | contig 15423 bp, 9 predicted proteins | sample RifGroF2_FD_116006 | JGI IMG/M metagenome (GOLD analysis project Ga0154577, IMG submission 116006) | Planctomycetes bacterium GWF2_42_9
CGCCGAACAATACGCAAAATCAAAAGAACTTTCTCGTGAACAAATTCAGAAAATTTATCTCTCCGGCCTGCTGCACGATATCGGCAAGATCGGGATCAAAGAATCTGTTTTGAAAAAACCCGGCAAACTGACCGACGAAGAATATGAAGAAATGAAAAATCATCCGGCAATCGGCGCAGGCATTATTTCCGAAATAAATCAAATGGAAGATATCGTGCCGGGAATTTTATATCACCACGAAAGACACGATGGCAAAGGTTATCCGAAAGGACTTGCCGGCAATAATATTCCAATCGCGGGCAAAATTGTAATGATCGCGGATTCATTCGACGCGATGACATCGCAAAGAACGTATCACAAAGCAATGTCGTTGGAAGAAGCGATTGTGGAAATTGAGATAAATCTGGGCAAACAGTTCGACCCGATCATCGGCGAAATTTTCCTGAAAAGCAACCTAAGCAGGCTCTGGGAAATGCTCCAAACCGGCCATACAAGCGACTTCTATTCCGACAATATTAATGATTACGGCGCCGTCGCGGTCGGGGCATTATTAAGCTAAAAACTTAAAGTTTATAGTTAAAAACCTAAGAGCATCTTTACTCCTCAATCATATTGCAACTATAAATCTTTTATATATAAAGACTTACCAGTAAAACACCAGCACTTTTCAATCGTAAAACCACCTAAATTCGTCCCCAATTAAAAAGATTGCATAAATTATTGAAATAACTATAATTGTACAACTCTAAAGATTTAGAAAAGATGTTAAGAAACAGTTAAGAAAGGTAAATATTAGATGTTGACGAAGGAAAAAAAACAAAAAGTTGTAAGTGAATTCAGAACTTCAGAAAAAGATACAGGCTCTGCGGAAGTACAGATCGCGATTCTTACTACAAGAATCAACGAGCTTACAGATCATTTCAAGAGTCATCCAAAAGACCACGCTTCAAGAAGAGGTCTGTTGAAAATGGTTGGAAACAGATCGGCACTGCTTAAATACGTCGGCAAAAAAGATATAAAGAGGTATAAAGAAATAATCGGCCGACTTGGCTTACGCAAATAATTCGTATCTCTATCGCAAAGCGTACAACGTATCTCGTGGTGCGTCTTTGCTCTATTGACAATTCGAGATACGACAAGAAGTAAAGAAGTGATGAGGTAATAAAATGGCAGATGTTTTCAGAGTAGAAAAGAAAATCGGCGAAAGTAATTTAATTTTAGAAACAGGAAAAATCGGCAGGCAGGCCGACACAGTAATCGCCACTTATGGCGATACAATGGTATTGGCAGCCGTTTGTTCAGCACCGCCAAGATCGGACGAAATTGATTATTTCCCATTGAGCGTAGAATATAGAGAAAGATTAAGTGCCGCCGGTAAATTCCCGGGCGGTTTTATGAAAAGAGAAGGAAGACCAACCACAAAAGAAGTTCTGACTTCAAGACTTATCGACAGACCAATCCGCCCACTTTTCCCGGATGGTTATTATAACGAAGTACAAATCACGGTAAACGCAATCAGCGCAGACCAGGATAATGATCCTGACGTATTGGCGATGGTTGCCGCAAGTGCCGCCCTTTCGATCAGCAACGTTCCTTTCCAGGGACCTATCGGCGCAGTTCGCTTGAGCAGAGTTGACGGCCAGTTCGTGATCAACCCGACATATCCGCAGAGAGAAAAAAGCGATTTCAACCTTATGCTCGCTGGCAGACGCGATGCGATAAATATGATTGAAGTCGATGCAAAACAGGTTCCAGAAAGCGTTGTCGCCGAAGGTATCGCGTTAGCACACAAATCAATCACCGAAGTTTGCGATTTGATCGACGAATTAGTCGCAAAATGCGGCAAAGAGAAAATCGTTCCTGAAAATAATTGGGATCAGACTCTCGCAGATGAAATCTCAAGCAAATATTCAGCACAGTTCGCCGATGCATTCGCGACCATTTCCAAAAAACAGAGAAATGAAACGCTCAAAGCAATTTCTGACGGCATTAAAGAACTTTACTGCAAAGAGCAGGACGGCCAAGAAGCAAAATGCACAAAAGTCCTGATGGGCAGAATCATAGACGGCATTCAAAGCAAAATCGTACGCAATATGATTTTGCAGGGCAAACGTCCTGACGGCAGAACCCTTACAGACGTCAGACCAATAACTTGCGAAGTTGGAATCCTGCCAAGGTCGCACGGTTCTGCGTTATTCACACGCGGCGAAACACAAGCATTGGTTGCCGTTACACTCGGCACAAGCAGCGATGAGCAAATCGTTGACGGCCTTCTCGAAGAATACGGCCAGAAATTTATGCTGCACTACAACTTCCCGCCATTTTCAGTTGGCGAAGTTAAACCTCAGCGTGGGCCAGGCAGACGTGAGATAGGCCATGGCGCTTTGGCAGAAAAAGCACTGGAAAGAGCCAAACCCGATATTGAGGTTTTCCCATATACTATTAAACTCGTTTCAGACATTACCGAATCGAACGGTTCAAGCTCAATGGCTTCTGTTTGCGGCGGCACACTCGCTCTTATGGATGCGGGCGTTCCGATCGTAGACCCTGTCGCGGGAATTTCTATCGGCCTGGTTCAGGAAAACGATAAATACACACTGCTGACAGACATCATCGGCGATGAAGATCATTTCGGCGATATGGATTTCAAAGTTGCAGGCACAAAGAACGGTATCACCGCGATCCAGCTCGACATAAAATCGAAATCTATCTCCCACGAAATAGTTGTTGAAACACTCGAACGCGCCAGAGAGGCACGTATGAAGATTCTCGATATTATGACGCAAACTATTCCAACTCCTCGCGGCCAGTTAAGCGTATACGCACCAAAACTGACAAGCATTGAGATCGATCCAGAACTTATCGGCAAGGTCATCGGCCCAGGCGGCAAGACGATCAAAGCATTGCAGGAAAAGACTGGTACAAAAATCGAGATCGAAGAAGACGGTACTGTATACATTAGCTGCGTAGGCGGCGATGGCCATTTGGAAGCACGTGAACTTATCCAGGCAATGACAGAACCACCGACAGTCGGAAGAATTTATGCAAAAGCGAAAGTTGTATCGATCAAGGACTTCGGTGCTTTCGTTGAAATTCTGCCTGGCGTTGAAGGTCTTTGCCACATCAGCGAACTTGCTGACGGTTTCGTAAAGAACGTTGACCAGGTTTGCAAAATGGGCGATGAGATTCCTGTTAAGTTGCTGTCTATCGACGATCAGGGAAGATTTAAACTTTCAAGGAAAGCCGCTCTTGCTCAAATAAAGGCCGAGAGCGAACAGCCAAAAGCATAAGTTAACTAAATCCGAAATTTGAATCTCGGAATTCGAAATTTAATTTTCGGATTTCTTAAATTCACTTTTCGGATTTTTTGTTTCTATATTTATGTGTAACGACCAGAAAAAAGCAGAACAGCCAAAGGTTTCTGATCTTGAGGAACTAAGCAGACTTACCGGCGGCCTTGCGCACGAAATTAAAAATCCGCTTTCGATTATAAAGATCAATCTAAAACTTATAAGCGAAGATTTAGGCGCTGTAAAAAATGAAAACGCCGCCCGTGCCGCAAGAAAAATCGCCGTCGTACAAAAAGAAACCGACCGACTCGAGCAGATTCTCGAAGATTTTCTTCGTTATATAAAAAAAACCGAACTGCACCCTGCTTCTATCGATATCAACAAACTTATGGTCGATATGATAGATTTTTATTCCCCGCAGGCGATCAGCAGGTCTGTTACGATCCGAACGGCTCTCTATAATGAGCCTTTGGTTTGTTTTGTGGATAGCAATTCGTTCAAGCAGGTTTTGCTGAATCTTTTTATCAATGCCCAGCAGGCGATGCCCGGCGGCGGAGAATTGATCCTCCGCACGCAAAAAGCTGATGACAAAGCCGTAATTCACGTTACTGATACAGGAAAAGGAATTACACCGGAAAATCTTGAAAAAATATTTGATGCGTATTATTCTACAAAGACTGGCGGAAGCGGTCTTGGCCTTTCAACTTCGAAAAAGATCATCGAAGCGCATAAAGGCTCAATAAAAGTCGATAGTATTGTCGGCAAAGGAACTTCGTTTACAATCCTCTTGCCGTTAGAAACTAAAGAAAATTAAATATCTCTGTGTTCTCTGTGATCTCTGCTGAAGCGAAGCGGAAGCCCCTGAATTTCCAGGATTTTGTTGCCTTGAAAACAAAATCAGAAGGGGTGGCTATATTTAAAAGTTATACTCTGTGGCAAGAAAATGGCAGAAAAACCAATAATTTTAATAGTTGACGATGAATCGGGACACGCCGATGTCCTCGCAGAAGCGCTCTCTCGAAGCGGCGGAGAAACTATCGCCACTTACGATGCCCGCAACGCGATGGAACTTATCAGCACCCGCCACATCGATATAGTTATTACCGATTTAAATCTGCACCACGACAAAATCAACGGCCTGGACATTTTAAAGGCCGCCAAAGAGCAAAATCCAGATAGCGACGTTTTCCTGATCACCGCTTATGCCACGATAGACACCTGCAAAGAAGCCCTGCGAAACGGAGCATCGGATTATCTTGTCAAACCAATAGACATCGACCAGCTTCGCGCGATGACGGATAAGGCTTTGAAAAAATACCTCACCGCCGCACCAGCCGCGAAAAACAAAGGCGGCTTCATCTTTGACGGCGTAATGGGACAAAGCCCTTCAATGCAATCATTGTTTTCCATTTTAAAACGTGTCGCGCCGACAAACATTACAATATTAATCGAAGGCGAATCAGGCACAGGCAAAGAATTACTCGCGCAGGCGATACATAATAATTCGCTGCGAAGAAATAACGCGTTCAAACCGATCAACTGCGCAGGTTTGACTGAATCGCTGCTCGAAAGCGAACTCTTCGGCCACGCGAAAGGCGCATTCACCGGCGCAACGGAAGCACGCAAAGGATTATTTGAAGTCGCCGACAAAGGCACATTGTTTCTCGATGAAATCGGCGATATGCCTTTGACTATGCAGGCAAAATTATTGCGAGTCCTGGAAGACGGCATCATCGTGCCGGTCGGTTCGAATAAATCCAACGTTGTAGATGTCCGCGTTATAAGCGCTACAAACCACGATTTGGCAGGCCTTGTCGAAAAAGGAAAATTCAGGCAGGACCTTTATTTCAGGATCAAAGGCGTGAGCATTACAGTCCCGCCGCTTCGCGATAGAACGCAGGACATCCCGAAATTTGTGGATTATTTCCTTCAGCAGGCCGCCGAAGAACTTGGCACACCTAGAAAAACAATCACTGATAATGCGCTGAATATTCTTAAATCATTTAATTGGCCCGGCAATGTCCGCCAGATGCGAAACTGCATTCGCACAATGGCCGTAATGACCGACAACGAAAAATTGGACGTCAAAGATATACCTGCGGAAATTTATCAGGTGCGTCAGCTTTCAGGCCAGGTCGCCCCGCCGCTGGCAGGCGTTTCACTCAACGATATCGAACGCAAAGCAATTATGGATACGCTTGCAAAAGTCGGCAACAATCGCGAAAAAGCCGCAAAACTTCTCGGCATTGGCGAACGAACGCTCTACCGAAAACTAAAAGAATATAATATAGAAATATAATAACCAGGGTTTAGGGTACAGGGTACAGTACAGAAAAATACTACCCTATACCCCACCTCCTATACCCTATAATGCTTTGAGTTTTCCCGTCCAGACCTCAAGAGTTTCTTTTATATCTGTCTGCCGTTTTTTCAATTCTTTGACAAAGCTGTTGGTTTCAAACGTTCCGCGAACCGCGTCGAAATCGGCATCGCGTACCGCATCATCGCCGTCAATACCAAAACCAAGCCGCGGAGCAGTCTCAAATTCTTTTTGAGCGTCCTGAATGATCAGATCATATAATTTATGACTTGCCGCCGACCAGTTGCCGAGGATTTTAATAATGCTGTCAGGATCAAACTGGTTTTTCAAAATACTATTGATCTTCTCACAAGCCCAAGACCATTTATTTTCAGCGTAATCATTGAAACAATTTTGTAGCCGCTTCTGAATCTCATCAATAGAATTTAATTTTCCGCTTTCAATATCGTTAAGCAGCGTCTCTATCGCAGCCTGCGGAGCAAACATACCCGCGACATCCACCCATTTGCCCAAAGCTGAATCGCAATAATGGAATATTTTTTTCAAATCTTCACGCGAACTTAATTTCGACGCTTTCAATTTCGCGATCAGACAATCGCCTAGAAATTTATTTATCGCCAGAGTATATAATTCAATGCCCTTATGTATCCAGGCGGCTTTAAGATGCAAATTCACCGAACACTGCACATCATTTCCGCCTGTAACAGCTTTCAAATTCAACAGAATTTCCAAACCGTTAATTATTTTCTGCACCGTATAAGGGCTTAAAACGTCAAAATGGATCAAATCCGTTTTTTCTGGACATTTCCGTTCATCGCGTTTTGGCCATTTTTCGCCGTCGCGAATGATCCCGACCGTTCGCAAATTCACGCCCGGCACAACAAAACACTTATCATCATCCTCGTATATATATGAAAACGGCATATTTGTTGTATCAGGATGCTGATAATGCCTGCCCATCACAACGCAAAACGCCCCGATCCGCACAGGATACATCACATAACCATCGGATGCCATTTTCGCGCCGCGTTCAAAAATACCCTGATGAACCGAGCCGACCTTATACATATGATTGCTTTCGTTCGTACCGCTGCCTGCGTTGAAGAAACTGAATAAGCCTGCGATAAGCAGCGTTGATTTGTGATGGCTGACGGTATAAGGCCCCGCGAAAATCGAACAAATTTCGCCGTGATGGAAACCGCAGTTGGCGAAACAAACTGAATTTTCCGCCGAGAATTGTTTTGTCATTCTTACCGCCTGCCCTATAAAGCTATCGGAAATAATCGAGCCTTCAGAAATTTTCACGCCTTCGGCAATAATAAAATCTTTCGCTACGACGCTGGCGCCGATTTCCGTCGGGTCTTCTTTGCAGCTTTTAATCGTGCCGTTTTCAAGCCGTTTAACGTTGCCAATAATCGCCGCCGTTCCGATTCGGACATTCTTGATCGTACCGCAATTCGAAAGACGCGCGCCTTTGCTTATCACGCCGACATCTGATTTAACGCTTTGCGCATACTGCTTGATCATCGTTTCAAGATTTTCAAGCACTCTTGGCCTATGCCGGTATAACGCCATTATATACGCGATCTGCGCACAAAGATTATCATAAATTAGAATCTCTCGTCCGCCGCCTTCGTTGATCACAACAGCTTTGACGCCGTTGCCGAAAGTCGTTTGCCCTTCGACCGCCATCAAATCGATATGCTCAATTACGCAATCGTCTTCGATTACATAATTCGCGATATGGCTCAAAACATTTGAAATATAAACATTATCGCCAATGACACAATTATGCAGCAGAGCGTTTCGAATACCCGCAGATTTCTTCACGCCGCCGTAAAATTCGATTTGCTTATCGAAGCTGCCGAGTTTTACCTTACCGGAAAACGTAACGTTTTGAATATTCTCCGGCTTGAACGCGGGCGAAACCTGAACATCGTTCCAGTTTACCGCTTTGCAATTTTGCTTTTCAAGCTGTTCGATTTGCGATTGCGTCAACGCTATATGTTTACCGCTCATATTTCACTCCTATTTTTTCGTACCTTCCGTTTGTTTTTGCTGCTGTGAAAGCACCTGCATAATATTGCTCGCACCCAAAACCGCCGCCGCTCCTTCGTATCCCTGACCAGTGCCCTGCACCAGAACCGTCGGCACCTTGACAATTTCTGGTTTTGCTTTCGCCGCCTCAAGAATATCCTTCAGCATCGAAAGCTGCAGAACCCTGTCCTGTCCGAGCACTTCCGTCTGTGCCTTCTGGCCTTCCGCGATTTCAACAAGTCTCATTTTTTCGCCTTCGCCAAGAAATTTCGCTGCGTCTTTGCGGAACTCCGCCGCGTCTTTTTCAATTTGAGCGGCAATCAATATCGGCTGTTGTTCGGCCATTGCTCTCTTCTTTTCCGTTTCGATTCTCGTTTCCTGTGCTATCTTTTCTTCTTCGTAAGTTTTCTTTAACTGTCCTGCGAGCTGTTCTCTCTGTTTCGATACAAGAAGTTCAGGCGGAATAATCACATCGCCGATTCGTATTTCTTTTATTGATATCCACGCCTTTTCGCCTTCAGGAATAATCTTGGCTTCGATCTCGTCTTCAATTTCATTACGTTTATCGATCAAATCGAAAACTTTGCTTTTGCCTGCGACATTCCGCACAACACTTCGAATCGTCGGCGTCAAAATATCGTCTTCAATCTCCTGAATATTACCAACCGATGAAACAACATACGGCGCCATCTCCGGCGATACCTGCACCAGAACACGTAAATCCATCGGAAATTCCCATCCTTCAACCTTTACCGCGATAGCCATATCAGCGACATCTTTTCCCATCGGTATATCAGCTTCGCGGGTCTTTTGCTGAATCTGCCCTTCCTGGCTGATTTCAAGGTCTATCCACCGGCGATGATAACCACCGCTGTATTCCCAGGTTTGAATGCGTGTATCAAATTCAATGACTTTAAACGCATCATCATTTAAATAATATTGCCCCGGCATCAAAACCTTTTTCCAAACGCCCTTGTACCCGACTGGCACAACTTCAGCGACAAGATTAAGACCCGTCTTGACGCTTTCGATCCGATTCGGGTCATCCTTCACCTGCTGAACGTTCGATTTTACAACACCAACGAAACCTGCCGGAATATCCTTCACAGGCGTTCTTGCGTCAACATTAAAAAGGTATTGATTGATTCTGTATTTACCCGGCTTGAGAACCGAAAGCTGCGCACCCTTCTGCCCGCCATTTTTCAAAAAATACTCGGCGTTAAGCATATCGTTGAATTTATCTTCGGGCCATTCATCCGCGAAAACCTGTCCGCTTCGCAGCGGCATACCATCGCTTGCTACAACCTTGCCGCAGAACCCCGGCGCTATATCTATCACCGGCATAAACTCAATACTGTAAACAACTCTTATGAAAGGCGAAAAATGAAAGCCCGGCGAAAGAATTCTCGCCTGCGGCCCGTTTTCACCATCGAATGCGATAACCTGCCCCTGCTTCATCGCTCCGCCAAGATAAATTTTCTTTAAATGCCCGACCTCGTCAGCCCCGACAATCACGAACGATGTAGAAGCGAAAAGAAAAAGACCGACCGCTACGCACAAAACCGCCGCCAGTTTATAACCCAGCGAACGCAGCACTTCATCGTGTCCGGCGCCTTCTCTTTTCCTGCTGGAAACCGCCAAAATTACTCCTGCAAGTATTATTACCAAACCTAAACCAAAACGTATCATTGTTCATCTCCTAAATATGCCTAAAGATTGAGTGTGCAGTAAAATTAACCTCGAAATTTCTGTGTTTTCAAACCATCCGTGATTCCTTAAAACTTGAGGCTGCCTTTAAAAATTGCTTTTGAAGCGAGACCGAGCGAAATTTTCGCCGACGAGGCAGCAGAGTCAAAATCGCCGCAAATGTAGCTGAAAACCTACTTTGAGGACGATTTTGGCTCGATAACGATGACGGCGGAAATTGCAGCCGGTCGCAGCCAAAATGAATTTTTAAAGGTTGCCTTAAAAGCATTATACGAAAGAAATAAACGCAAAACAATCACAAAAAATCTCCAAAAAAGGATAATTCGGTAACAAATCCGTAACAAACATTCATTAAAATCTATGGAAATAACCAAAATAATTGTTAATCTATTAAAAAGGAGCCAAAAATGAAAACGTGTAACAAAACATTGATTAGCAGTATTATTTTCCTATCGATCTTTATCAATTATGTCAGTGCAGCCAAACCAAAAGTCATCAAAACAACTCCTGCCCATGGCCAAGAAAACGTATCACCCGCCCTTGCACAAATCACTATCGAATTCGATCAGGATATGAATATCACAGGCGGATTTTCAATTTGCGAGGCGGGCCGAAATTTCCAGAAACAACAGGCAAACCGCAGTGGACAAACAAGCGAACACTTGTATTGGGTGTAAAACTCCAACCAAATCACAATTATGAAATGAGCATAAATTGTCCAAGTTACCAGAACTGCAAAGGCGCCAACGGCGAATCGGCTGAAATCTACCCGCTCAATTTCAAAACCGGTTCAGGCTCGGAAAAGCAAAACGCAACCGCATCTTTGCAGCAATCAGCCGTCCTGCTCCAGGAGGGAATTTATGCCGAGGAAACCGAAGGCAATCTAGACAAGGCGATGGAGATATACACTAAGATTCGGGCAGATTATAATGATGTTGAGAGAATTGCCGCTCGTGCGACGTACCAAATGGGAATGTGTTATTTGAAAAAAGGAGAAAAAGAAAAGGCGGCCGAAAAATTTGAAGAAGTTATCAGCTATTTTTCCGAACAAAAAACCGTTGCCGGAAAAGCCCAACAGCAGCTTGATAAATTGGGTATCAAAAAAACCGGCGAATTAGACAGCATCTCAAGCGAACTTGTAAAATATTTGTTTGATTTACAACGCGACACCTACTCGCAGGCAAAAAAACTGGGAATCAAAAGCAATTCCATTGTGCATATCGTCGATGAGTCATTTGTAAGAATTCAGGCCGGATTAGTTACGATAGAAAACGACTCTGACAAGCCTATGGAGGGCGACATTACTCTCGGCAATTCCGGCAGCAACGCCCAACTTGAACTTTATGACGTAAATCTTCAGCAACAAAAGTTTCGAATCGAAGAAAATCCTCAAAAGAACCCAAAATATACTTTTATATGGACTGCCGACAAACCGTTATTGCCGGGCGAAACTAAAACCCTCGGATACAGAGCGGTTATGCCTGAACCCCTGCTAAAATCGGCCAAAGGTTACGAAATGACCATCGCCAATATGTTCGGTGATGAGGTAATCGAAAATTTCGTCGCGGTAATACCGACAAGTCTGGAAATAACTAATAATGGAACTAAAAACACAACATCGCATCAAAGAATCGGCAATTTTGATATTTATGTATGGCAAAAAAATGTCCCCCTAAACACTATGCACGAGGAAAATATTGTATTAGGGGCAAGGTCGGTTTATTCAGAATCAGCCAAGCCAACTGTTGTGGATAGTTTCCCGAAAACATATTCCAATAATGTTGACCCTGCAATTAATGAAATTGTTGTAACATTCGAGGAAGATATGTTCCAGCACGGTTGGTCATGGTGCAGAACCGGTCCTAAATCTGACTATCCGACAGTTCTTGGCAATCCGACATGGAAAGACAAAAGAACCTGCGATCTGCCGGTAAAAGTTGAACCTGCACACTCCTATCTTGTGATAATTAATCTTGCCCCTTATGAAGGCTTTAAAAATACCGACTTGATACCGGCCAAAACTTATGCAATAGCTTTCGCAACAAAAGACAATTCCGGCAATCCGACCGAAATCCGTGCAGACCTCCTCCAAAAAGCACATGAAATTAACGCAAACAGCACCAATCCAGAACCCATCTTGAACATCGTACCGGCAAAAGTAAGAGAATATATTGTTGAAGAGTTTTACAAAACTTTTGAAAAGGCAACGGAAAAAGGCCTGCGAACCAACAGCCATGTAAATATAATCGATCAGGAGCTAAATCGCACTTTTGGTCTTGTCGAAATATTCCATAATTCCACAAGCGAAGCAATAGATGGTGAAATTGCAATGGGTTCGAACGATTCATCTGATATTTATATTTATGATGAAAAAGGCGTCAAACAGAAAATCAGGACGTTAAAAATCCCCGCAAGCAATTACAGGTATTTCTGGACACCGTCAGAACCGGTTAAACCAAATGAGAAGCGAATGCTATTTTATAGCTGTCCATTCAGTAGCAAATTAACTACCAATGCCAATCAGCAATACTCTTTGACAATGCAGAATCATTTCGGCTCACCGGTAATTGAGGATTTTTATGTTGTTGTGCCGGCAAATTTTGAAATAACTTCACAGACCGAAGCCTATACAAGCCACGGTACAGTTGAGGATTTTGATATTTACTGCTGGAGCAAAGAACAGGGAACTGACGTTTTACATAAGGTAGAAATAAAACTCGCGAAAAGGAACTAAAATCTGCAAATAAATCAAATTCGTTAGCGGTTTAAACCCCCAGCATAAAGCTGGGGGCTAACGAATTATAAAGAACCCCTGCGAGGGCTATTGTAACGCTGGGTTGTGAAAATGATAAAAAATAAAAACACGCAAATGAAATGGATAATATTGCTGCTTGCGATAGCAGTAATATTGCCCACTGTCTGTCTGCTGTGGTTTATGACGCAGGCCGTGAAAAATGAACGATTGGCGATTCGTCAAAAACTAGTCGACAGCTATCTGGCAAGAGCAGAAGATATTTTTTATAAATTTCCTGAAACTTTTTGGTCACAGGAAAAAAATCATGGCATTATATGCTCACACGTTCTATACGATGCTAATGAAAATATCACATACCCTGTCGTTCCTGAAAACTTCCCTGATTTGTTTAAAACAAACGAATTGCCGGATTCGATTCATAAAATATGGAAACTTGAATTTACCGATAATAATTACCCACAGGCGATAAAAGAATATGAAACACTTTCAAACGCTTCCTCGCAGGGAGATATAAAACACGAATGCCATTTAGGCATTGTTCGATGCCTGACAAAACAGAACAAATTACCAGAGGCGGTAAAAATCTGCCATGAACTTGCGTATCCTGACGAATACATCGAAGGCAAATATACGCCCCAGTTAATATGTCAGGATAGACTGATGTTAGCGAGTCTTTATAGCAGGACAAATGATAAAGATTTGCTCAAAGAATTGCAAAAACAGATTCCTGAAACCATAAAACTCTTTATCATAAGTGAGAAAAAAATATTTATCTTAAATCAGTTGATAGACATCGCTAAGGCAAACGATCTTACTGAATCGCTTAAAACCGAGATTAAAAATGCCAAAAAAATCATCGATAAAAGTTTAGTATCTCTTGAAGTCGTTGATTATTTCGAACAAAATCCAGATCAAAAATCACATGCTTTAAATTCTTTTTATAAAATTCGGGTTTCTGAACCTTTATACGGCTTTTATTTAAAAATCAACAATGGAAAAATGCTTAATCTTGTTAAAAAATATGACATGATACCATTTTGGCAGAAAAGCATTGTTGATTTTTCGGATGAACTAGTCTTTTGCAGAATTTTCGACAACGATGGACAGCTAATCGCAGGAGATGCAAGTGAAGGCGAATTATTCAAAACCTTGAACTTGAAAAATCACTTTCAGGGTTGGAAAGCGGAACTATATCTTCGTTCGGGCATTTTTAATCAGGCCGCCGACAAAAAACGATTTATTTATATTTGGGTCGCTTCGATTGTGATCGTTTTAATGTTTGCAAGCACACTTTTGGCAAGCTCGGCGGTTCTAAAACAGGCAAAACTCAACAGACTCAAAAACGATTTCATTGCAACTGTAACGCACGAACTTAAAACGCCGCTCGCGTCAACACGTCTGCTCGTCGATACGCTTCTCGAAGGTAAATGCGCAGATAAACAGCAGGAAACCGAATATTTACAGTTAATCTCAAAAGAAAATGCTCGCTTGGGTCGGCTGATCGATAATTTCCTGACTTTCAGCAGAATGGAACGCAATAAGCAGGTCTTTGCAATGACGCCGACAAGCCCTGTTGAAATCGCAAATGCCGCTACCGAGGCAATCCAGACTAAATTTGAAAAAGAAAACGTCCATTTCACTATGGATATCGCAAAGCCCCTGCCAATGATAAACGCGGATAAAGATGCTATGACAACTGTGCTTGTAAATCTGCTGGATAACGCGTATAAATATTCAAATGAAAATAAAGAAATCGAGCTTCGAGTATTTGTTGACGATTCGAATGTTTGCTTTGCGGTAAAGGATAACGGCATTGGATTGACACGCAGACAAATGAAAAAGGTTTTCGATAAATTTTACCAGGCCGATAATTCGCTATCACGCAAAGTCGAAGGCACAGGCCTTGGGCTTTCGATTGTGAAATTTATCGTCGATGCACACAAAGGCAAAATCGAAGTCGAAAGCAAAATCGGAAAAGGAAGCGAATTTAAAATAAAATTAAACTCATAGCCACAAAGACACGAAGGCACAAAGGATAAAACATATATTTAATTTTCTTGGTGTCTTAGTGCCTTAGTGGCTAAGGAAATTATGGAAACGATACTAATAATAGAAGACGATTCATCTATGATGCGAGGCTTGAAGGATAATTTCGCCTTTGCGGGATACAATGTCCTGACCGCAATGGACGGCGAAAAAGGCCTCGATGCTGCGCTGAATGCAACGCCGGATTTGATCATCCTCGACATTATGCTGCCTAAGATCAACGGCTATGAAATCTGCAGATTGGTACGCAAAGAAAATCTCGATATGCCTATTATAATGCTCACCGCCAAAGGCGAAGAATCGGATATAATCCTAGGCCTGAACCTCGGCGCAGATGACTACGTTACCAAGCCGTTCAGCATCAAAGAACTGCTTGCAAGAGTTGCCGCGTTTTTACGCCGTAGAAAACACACCGCAAATGAAATATTCAAATTCGGCGATTTCCATTTTGATATCGGCGCACGAAAACTTTCAAAAAATGGAAATGAAATCGAGCTTTCACCAAAGGAATATAAGCTGTTGGAATTTTTCCTGAAAAAACAAGGTAAAGCACTGACGCGTGATGAGATATTGAACGCTGTTTGGGGCTATAACAGCTTTACAGGCCATCGCAGCGTTGACAGGTTCGTAACGACTTTGCGCAACAAAATCGAACCCGACGCGGACAACCCCGTCTTTATTCACACCCTCCGCGAAATCGGCTATAAATTTTTAGATTAAAAAAATCTGGTATAAGTCGCTAGATGCAGAAAAAACAGGATAAAATATTTTTTTTCGTAAGGTTTATGGCAATTCAAGGACTATAATAAAAAGACTTTGTGTCTTTGTGCCTTAGTGGCTACAGGAGAATAAAATGAAAAAGATATTATTGTTTATAAGTGTATTTGGCGGCCTTTTCTTTGCCGGCTGCAACCTTAATGAAAAATACACCCGAACAGTTGAAATGCCGCTGCAAATCAGCGACGTTCAAAAATTGACCGTTCGTACGGATGTCGGCTCCATTATTGTCAAGGGAAGCAACTCGCCCCAGCCGAAATTTAAAGCTGAAATCACCGGCAAAGGCGATACCGTTCAAAAAGCACAAAAAGTCGCCGAAAGTGTGAATATAGAAATTGAAAATAAAGACAACGGCGATGTCTGTCTGGTAATTAAAAAGCCGATTGAAATAAAAAGCGATTGGTATGCTGTCAATTATACGATTTACGTGCCCGCCAATGTCAGCCTCGAATGCAAAACAGACGTCGGCAATATAAACATCAACAACATCA
>Ga0154577_1074_pt2 | contig 15420 bp, 13 predicted proteins | sample RifGroF2_FD_116006 | JGI IMG/M metagenome (GOLD analysis project Ga0154577, IMG submission 116006) | Planctomycetes bacterium GWF2_42_9
CCAAGTCTTGTGCCCTGCCCGCCTGCGACAACGAACGCGGCGACTTTACCTTGCGACAATAATTCTTCGCCAAGTTTCTTGGCTTTGGCGAATTTTTCTTTCTCTGCGGGCGACTTCGGTTCAGCAGTATAAACCGGTGCAGGCTCAATCTTTGAAGGGAGATTTGTGGGCGCGGAATTTTTTACATACTCGCTAATTTTGGAATCAAGTGCGTTGAAATCTATCTCCTCGATTTGAGCAAGTAGTTTTTCTTTGCCGCTTTCGTCAAGTTCATTCCAGAACTTTAAGAGATGCTGCTGATTATGTTTAGTTAATTCCGATAATGCTTTTTCGTATTTTTCTGTAATCATTTTTGCATTTTAGAAATCAATTTCTATTTTGCAAGAATAATTTTAAATACAAGCAAATCAGAGATTTGTATTAGTATTAATTGGTTGGTTTTCGGTTTTTCTGGCAGAATTCACCCATCAGCTGCATCGCAACATTCAGTTTTTCGCTTGAGCCGTCAAGGTCTGCATACGCTTCGACAAGTTTAACCAAATCAGCGTCGGCAGGCGAATTACCAAGATGATGCGAAGCATTAACTATACTCGCATCCAAACCGTATCGCATCGCGACTTCGACATACGCGCGGGTAACGCCGATCTTTCTTGCGGGCAAATCACGAACGCTGTTTGTTACGCCAAGTGAGAAATGGCAATTCTTCAACTGCGGGTCGGTTTTGATCTTCTTGATCGTGTTGAATGTTCTATATGTATAACCCGGAACGCCCGGCTGCATAGGCATATCGATCGCTAACGGGAATACCGTTGAATCGAAAAATATCTCTTCAGCTTTGAAGCCGTGTTTCATCGCGGCGTTGTAAATTGTTTTCGCTAAATTATATAAATCGTCAACGTTGTCTGTCGTTGCTTTGGCTTCACTGATAAGCAAGCCGATGAATTTATAATCGTAATGCTTTTTCAACGGCATCATATTATCGATAGTATAAATTTTTATCGAGTTGATAAGCGGCGGCTGAACTTTTTCAGTCGTATCGTACCATTCCTTAAGGCCTGCGATAAGAACATTATCATCGGAGCTGTCGACGCAAACCGGTACGCCCCTGCTGTATTTTCGCACGAGCTTAACGTATTCTTTCATCAATCTGACGGCCAGAGAAGGGTCTGATTCGCCGAACTGATCGATATTGACCGCGATATAATCGGCGCCGTCGGCGGCCTGCGATTCGATCAATGCCTTGATATATTCAAATTCCGGACTGGGTTTATTAAAGCAATCATCGCCCAAAGCGAGAAGCTGCTGCATTATCTGCCCGGTTTTCGGTATCGAAGCGTGGATAGCTTCGCCAATATTTATAATCGCGTTTTTCATAGTATGATCCCTGCTAAAAAGGTAATTCGGTATAGAAGCCGAATGCTCCAGAGCGGGAATCCTGGGTTTGTTTATGGTTTTACGCAATTTTTCATAACCGCCCTTTTCCGCTCCGGCCGCTTTGTAGATTCTATCGCCAATGCAAATACGTTCAAGATTATTTCCGCATTTGCCTTCGACGGTCGAATCGCCGCAGGGCGCGTTGTCCATACCTTTTTCACAGCCGCCGATCGTACATAGGCCGAAATTCTCCGGCAAATAACAATCGCCGCATTCTTCGCAATCGAACATACAATATTTCATAGGCTTTTCGAGCATAAAGAAACCTTTATACGCAAAGCCTTTGCCTTTTTTGGCGCCGAAAAATTCCAGCGTCTTTTTGAAAGCGTGGAAACCATTATGTTTTGGGTCGAGAATTGCACGGTGCATAAAATTGAAAACTCTATGATTGGCAGTTTTCAGATACATAGATTGCTGCGTTCTGTTGCCGGCATCGTTATAAAGATAAAACGCTTTTATCGGCGGCCAGCAGAGATTATTTTTATACTGTTCCCAGTTTGTACCGATTTGAGCGGCACGTTTGAGGATTTTGATAAACATTTCATAATCGTGAACGCCGCCAACATCCACACCTGCCGCTCCGATCGCCTTATACATAGCGATTTGCTGTGCGGCGCGTTCGATGTGCTGATCGACAGTTTCCGAATAAACTTTCGCAAGCAGCTCATCGCTTACGAAACAGCCGGGCAGCTTTATATCGTGCATTAAACGCGGCGCGGGCGTGATTGTGCTCAAAAGATACACATTACCAATCACCGGTATATCTATATTGTTCTCTTTCAGGTAGCGCACTAGTTCTAACGATTTTTTCCAGTCCCAGCCAACCTGCGTAATCAGAAATTTCGCTCCGCAGGCGATTTTTTTCTCCATCTTATAATACTGCTGCATCTGTGATGCTTCGGTATATTTGAAAGGTGAAACAGCGGCGCCGGCGAAAAATTGCTTCGTCTGGGCGAGCGTTTCGACCTTCGCTGATAAATACGCTTCATTGTTTATGCGTGTGATTTTCGCAAGCAGACCCGTTGATTCAAGCTCAAACACGCCTTTGGAACTGACTGGCTTATCGCCTGTGAGTGCGAGAACGCTTTCGACTCCTGCCGCTTTGTGCGCGGCAAGCAAACTCGTGAGAGCATCGGCGTTTGCATCTTTGCAGCTTATGTGCGGAATAAAATCCAAATCGCCGAGAAGATTTTGGGTCGTTAGGTAACGGTTCACATCAGCAGGTTCGATATTGGCGACACCGCCGGGGCTTTGCGGGCTTGCTATGCCGACGAAGTTAAATCCTTGCGGAATATCTTTGCCGCCGCTGCTGTTGTATGCTGTGAGGAATTTTTGGATGGGTGTGTAATTGAAATTCGGGCCACCAACAAGTTCCGCAACAATAACAAAGCCGTCCTTTTTGAGCAGTGTTTGACTTAACCGTTTTCGACCATTCGCTTGCATTATCCAATCCTTTAATTAGGTAAATGGGTATATGGGCTGACCACTTCAACTTATCTATAAATATTTTAATCTAATTGCCGTTGACAGATATAGTAAATACGATGCTTTTTTGACACTATCCTGCTGTTATCGAAGCGGAAAACCGCCCAATGTATTTACGTATTGTTTGTGGATAAGTTGTTGATAACGCCTTCAAGATGTTAAAATAAGTACTTTGAATGACCAAGCGTAGAAAAACCCTTAATTAGAGCACTCCATAAGATTGTTTTTTGGAGTTAAAACCCAAAAATAAACTAAGTATAAGCCATTATCTTATAAGGATTTAAGAAACAGCTAATCAGGGAGAAACCATAGTGAGTTATATGGCAAATTATCTAAGTTATCAATTTTGCTCAAATCTTGTGCCGGTAATTAATTTACTCCGAATTGAGTTGTCAAGTGGATAACTTAAGATTTTTGAAAATGTATATAGCCTGTTAAAAATAAACAACTTATATTCGGACTTTATTTTGGGAATTAAGGTTAGATATTTCTGTCAAGTATTTCTTTGAGTTTTTTGCATGCATCCGCGGGATTTTTTGCATTGCAAACGCAAGATGAAACCGCAATTCTTTTTGCTCCTGCTTTTAGAACAGTTGCAGCGTTTTCAGTTGTTATTCCGCCGATCGCGACCGCTTCAACAGATTTATCTTTTAGAAAACTGACCGCGTTTGTTACGTAATCCAAGCCGCAAATTTCAACTTGCTGTTTCGTATTCGTCGCAAAGACGCAACCAACGCCGACATAATGCGGACGCTGTGCGACAGCGGCGTTAAGCTCATTTTGTGAATGCGTGCTAATGCCTATAAGAAGCGGCTTTAACTGCATTTGGCGAACAACATCGGCGGGCAAATCATCCTGACCAAGATGAACGCCATCAGCATCGGCGGCAATCGCGATATCCGCGCGATCATTAATAATGCTCAACACGTTATTATCTTTACCAATTTTAACAAAATCGCGTGCAAGCTGTAAAAGTTTCGCATCGGATATATTTTTCGCTCGCAACTGCATACAATCCGCACCAGCGTTTGCACACTGCTCGGCAACTTTCAAAATGTCAATTCCATCCTGCAAAGTGAGAATGCAGTAGAGCCGAACGTTTTTGAATTTGACAGCAGGGAAACCGAAAAGTGAGATATCTTTTTCGATTGTGTAACATTCGTACCGGATTTTTTCAAATTCCTGCGCTAATTTTGCATCCGCGATTGAAACCGCTTCAGAGATCGCACGAACCGCTTCAACAGTTCTGGCAAGGCCTGCGGTAACGCAATCTTCGAGATTTTGCCTTTTCATCGGGTCTGCGATTTTTAATCCGCATCCGACATCATTTTCCGTATCACGTGCTGCGATAAGACGTTGCGAATCAAGTTTGGCAACGCAAGTGCTCAATTTATGCCTGATTTCCTTGCATTTGCCGCTAAGATGCTGGTTATCGAGTGCGAACCGGCAGAATTCCTCCGCGACACGCAAGCCTTCACGTGCACGGTTGAAATTCGCATCAATTATCCTGTAAATCGCCTTATCCATAACATAAATCTATATGCCAACGCATTTTGATACAAGCGAAATTTGAAATTGACTTAAAAGGCTTGTAGTTATAAAGTGTTTCTTTTGATTCATATATATAAGGATAACAGCAGTGAAAATTTTAGTTATTAACGCCGGCAGCAGCTCGATCAAGTATCAAATGTTCGAAATGCCAGCCGAGAAGGTCGTCGCCAAAGGCCTTTTGGAAAAAATTGGCGAAGAAACATCAAAATTAACCCACACCACCGATTCAAAAGAACACAAAATCGAAACTAAAGCGGCTGACCATTCAGCGGGTATGAAATTGATCCTCGATACGCTTGTTGCGCCGCAAACGGGAGTAATCAAAGACATTTCCGAAATTAACGCGGTCGGGCATCGCGTCGTTCACGGCGGCGAAGAATTTACCGCATCTTGCATTATCAACGAACACGTAATTGGTTCGATCGAGAGATTCGCAGACCTTGCGCCTCTGCACAATCCGCCGAATTTAACAGGTATCAAGGCCGCACAAAAAGCGCTGCCGAAAGTTCCGCAGGTCGCGTGCTTCGATACGGCTTTTCATACAACTCTTCCGCAGACGGCGTTCATCTACGCGCTGCCTTATGATATTTATGAAAAATACCGCGTCAGAAAATACGGCTTCCACGGCACAAGTCATAAATATATCACGCAACGCGCGGCGGTTATGCTCGGCAAAAAACTCGAAGATATTAACATCATCACGTGCCATCTCGGCAACGGCTGCTCGATGGCTGCGGTAAAGAACGGCAAAAGCATCGATACGTCGATGGGCCTTACGCCGCTGGAAGGTTTGGTAATGGGAACACGCACAGGCGATTTTGACCCGGCGATTCTCTTTTACCTTGCGGACAAAGGTTACAGCGTTGATGATTTGAATACTATGTGCAATAAGAAAAGCGGACTGCTCGGCATCTCGGGCATTTCAAACGATATGCGAAATCTGCGTGAGCAAGCTGAAAAAGGCGACAAACGCGCGGAGCTGGCTTTCGATATTTTCTGTTACAGGATCAAAAAATATATCGGAGCATATACCGCGGTTGTCGGCAGACTCGACGCGATCGTCTTTACCGGCGGTATCGGCGAAAATACGCCAATCGTACGTTCGCAAACCTGCGGCGATCTGGAACAAATCGGCGTTGACATTGATGAAGCGGCAAATACCGCAAAATCACGCAGCGAACGCACGATTAGTTCATCCGCGTCGAAAGTTAAAGTGTTCGTAATCCCGACAAATGAGGAACTGGCGATCGCACAGGACACTTTCTCACTTGCGAAATAAATACCAATAGTTAGCCCCTCGATTTATTCGAGGGGTTTTTTTATAAAAAGGAGAGTAATATGAAAAAAGCGTTACTGCTTTCAATCGCATTATTTTTCGCTGCCGGCTGCGACAGCCTTTATTACGGCACGATGGAGAAACTCGGCAAACAGAAACGCGATATCCTCGTTGACCGTGTGCAGGATGCCCGCCAGGCACAAGAGGAAACAAAAGAGCAGTTCGCTTCCGCACTTGATAAATTCAAAAGCGTTGTCAATGTTCCAACCGGCAAATTGCAGGAAAAATATGACACGCTGAAAGATGAGTTCGATGAGAGTGAAGAAAAAGCCGTCGCCGTAAAAAAACGTATCGCGGAAGTTGAAGACGTCTCGAAAGATTTGTTCGCTGAATGGGAAAAAGAGCTGGAGCAATACAAGAGCGCGGAGCTTCGTGCATCAAGCAAGAAAAAACTCGATCAGACTCGCCAGCATTACAAACAATTAATTACCGTGATGAAAAAAGCGGAAAGCAAAATTGAGCCGGTGCTCTCGGCGTTTCGCGATCAGGTGCTTTATCTTAAACATAACCTGAACGCACAGGCAATCGCTTCGCTGCAATCAGAAGTTACGACAATGGAAACCGACATCGGCAAATTAATCGCCGAGATGGAAAAATCTATCGCAGAGGCAGACAGCTTTATCAAAACGATGAAGGAATAAATCTTACACTGACGTTTTTATAAATCGTGCGTTGCGCCAATACAGCATCATATCAATAAAGACCATTGCGCCGTTGAGAATGTAGAGATAAATAACGCCGTCGAAGTTGTAGACGATTTTATGCAGCGTGCCTGCGATATATCCGACAAAAACGATTATAAGAAACGGCAGACTTTTTCCGCCGTTGACGCGCGATGTGTAGGATTTGTAAATTGAAAACGGCCACCCCGCCGCAAAACACAACAACATTATTATTTCAAATATGCTCATAAAAAATTATCTATATTCTTCTTTAACCGCAACCGCGGAAATTTCAACGATCGCATCTTTCGGTAACTGTTTGACAGCGACGCAGACGCGAGCCGGGTATGGCGGCGTAAAATATGTTGCGTAAATTTCGTTCATCTTCGCGAAGTTGGCCATATCTGTTAGATAGACTTCCGTCTTGACAACGCTGGTAAGATTAAGCTCGGCGGCGAAAAGGACGGCCTTAACATTCTCGAGTACCTGACGGGTTTGAGCTTCGATACCTTCGGCAAGTTGGCCTGTTTGCGGATTGATGCCGAGTTGGCCTGAAAGATAGATCGTATTGCCCATTCTTATTGCCTGTGAGTATGGGCCGATGGCTGCCGGTGCATTGCCTGATTCGATTTTCTTTGTTGGAATCATTGAAGTCCCTTTCAAAATAGTTTTAGCATTAAGCGGAATATTTAATTCCTGACTTAGCATAAATTATTTGCCGTTCGTGCTCCAGCATTTTCTTTTTTGTTTCGCTTCCGCAGAAACTGAAATTTCCAATAACGCCATCGGAACGGATAATTCTATGGCAGCCGATAATTAAAGGCCAGCGGTTTGCGGCCATAACCGAACCGACAGCTCTTGCTGCACCGGGATGTTTTGCCATATTTGCTAATTGGCCATACGAAACAGTTTGGCCAATTTCAATACCCTTGCAAGCCTTCAAAACCCTTATAGAAAAATCTGACAGTTTCTCCCAATTTAACGGCACATTTAACATATCGAATTTTACATAAACACCATTGTAATAATCAATTATCGCCTTAGTTAACTGTGGGTAAATGGATTTTACTTCTTTTGCTTTTTCTGACATACCAACCAGTAGGTATGTTTTTGCAGTTTCTTTGGTTTCAACTGGCAAACAGGTTTTTAACAGGCCTTTTTCGTCTGCCCCAAGGCCAAAAAAGCCCCATTTGGTTTTGAAAATCGAATATATTTGTTCGCTTTGCAACATTTTTTTAACCTTCTCAAATTTTACAAAAATCGCAATCTTTATTTTATCAAAACATTCCGCGCTTCGCTCAAAATGACAAGTACGTAAATTCCCTTATAAATTTTTAATGCCCCTTCTTGGGTTTTCAGTCCTATTGTGTTTTTAAATAAAAAACTCAAAATCTACTACGTAAGTCGAAAGCAAATGATGAAGAAAATATTTATATGGCTACTTATTATTTTTTATGTTTCTGTATCTTCGCCGGCATGTATTGTTTCTTCAAAGAATGATATATGCCTTGCGGGAGCGAGCAACTATAGATATTGGTACGGCTCTGCGCCGACCGCGGCGGGAATGCTATTAAGCTGGTACGACCGAAAAGGTTATTCAAATCTTATGCCGGATTGCGAAGCGGAAACCTGCACGTTTGATGTCACAGGCGCAATTGTTAATAATTCAATCGCAAGCAGCGGCCATATAAATGATTTTTATCGCGCAGGATATGGCCACTTTAAAGATGATGTGTTCTTCCCAACTCATCAGCCAGATTGTTTGGCGGATTTTATGGGCACAAGTCAGGATTGGTACGGCAATGTGAACGGTGAAACAAAATTTTTCTTTTTCACGGACAACAGCCCGACAACGCCGGAGAAAATGTTAGGGCTGCATTGGTTCAGGCCTTTCGGTGATGGAATGTACGGCATCGGTGAATATATAAAGTATCGCGGCTATAAAACTTCGGCGTTATACAATCAGCTTATTTACGGTTACGGCGGCAAATCGGCGGGCTTTACTTACGAACAGTATCAGGCACAAATCGATTCAAACTGCGGCGTGCTTATACATTTGATAAATGAGTTCACAGGTTTTACGCAGACTGTTTATGGCTATGGCTACAATAATCTTGGAGATGTCCTGGTTTACGATACGCAAGGACCTTACGGCCAAAATCCAGGCTTCCTAAAATGGGGAGAATATTATTTTCAGGGCGGCCAATGGCTGACACAGTACGGCGTAACGATCGTGAATTTGCACCCTGCGCCGGAACCTGCACCGATAGTTCTAATGCTTACCGGTTTTTCTTTCTTTGTCAAAATTATAAAAAAGAAAATGAAAATTTTAAAAAGTGATGAAGAAGCGGCGGCACGTCAATATTTTCACCGTAATTAATTTTTTTTAACAGTCTCTAATATTTTGGAAAATTGAGAGACGACACTCTTCTGATGCCATTTTTAAAAATTGTAATGTAGGGGCGAACCTATGTGTTCGCCCAGGGCAGACACGCAGGTCTGCCCCTACAAGGGATTGTTATGCGGTACTATTGCATAACGCAAAATTGCCGAAAATAATATTTACATAAAACAGCCTCGGCCATCTGGCCGAGCCCACAATTTTAATATTTAATATTTTATTTTTGATATTATCATTCCAGCCAGTGTTCCGCAAGTTCCGCAAAATCGAGGAAGTTTACAATATTATCACCATTAGGCTTGGGCATAATATCGGCAGACGGAGTGCCGGGGGATTCGAGCCATTGCGATGCCATTATCGCAAGGTCTGCAATATCGACGGCGCCATCCGGCTGCAAATCGCCCGATGTTACGGGGCAAATCGTGAACCAGACATTCGGAACATTAAGACTGCAATAGACCGTCGGCGAAGTTGAGCCTGTCCAATTTAGCGGATTGCCGAAAGCACTGTCTGAATACGCATAAACACTTCGATTGCCGCCTGGGGTAGAATATTTCACCTGACCATTTGTTGTAAATGAGCTGTTATTGAAACTGAAATCCACCATCAGATTATTAACGCCATTATAATAGAATGGCGTGGTGAAAGTGTAAGTGGGCCAGCCGGTATTTCCGCGAGGTTCGTTCGATTGATAAACTGTTGTCCAGCCGGTTGAATCCATTGCGCACGAGCTGAAAACATTCAGGCTGGTGTGCTTCATTCGGATCGTCCAGTTGTTCATCACCTGACCGGGGATTGTTATTACGTGCATTGCCAGCGATGTGATGAAACCTCTTGGGCCGATTTCAGAAGCGCGATAAATGACCTGCGTTCTGCTGTCTTCGTAATTCGTATGAAATGGATAAGCCCAGTTAAGACTTCCTGTGCCTATCGTTACATCGGCACAATTATTATTCATTAAATGTTCTATCGCTCTTGCTAGATTTACACGCGGTTTTGTGATCGCGACTTTCGTATCGGTGATGAGGTCGCCTGTTGAAGTGAGAATTTGCCTGACACGGCTGGGTGTTAGATAATTTCCGGTAATTTCTTTGGCGGCGGATTGTATGCAAGCGACGGCTCCGGCGGCATACGGACAAGCAGCGGAAGTTCCGCCGAAATCATCGGCGTAATCTGTTGTTGAATAGCCGGGAAGTCCAACCAGATCAGTTGTGTAGTTTAAATTCGCGGGCGCGAGAATATCGAGGAATGTCGCCATATTTGAAAATGATGTAACCTTATCTGCGGCGGTTGCATCGACAACATAATAGCCGCCGGGGCAAAATGAACTGGCATATTTTGGATTTACGCAAGATGCGGAATAAACGCAAGCATTAAAAATTCCGAAATCGGCATCATATACTGCGCCGACGGAAATCACATTCGATAAACACGCGGGAACTGAAATCGAATCGCAGTATCCGTTGTTGCCCGCGGAGACAAGGAGCGTTATGCCTGCATCGGTCGCGTTGTTTGCGGCATTGGCGAGGGTCGTGTTCGATGAATCGCAGGGACTGTAATAACGTGTTCCGCCGATGCTGGTGCTTATGACGAGAATTGGATTGCACGGGTCATCGTTTTTGTGCGAGGTGCACCAATCCCACGCGGCGGCAAGCGTTGAAGTCGAAATACTGCCGGCAGAGTTTTTTGTTTTGAGCGCGTAAATTTTTGCACTGGGTGCAACACCGCCGATATAGTCGTTCACATCGCCAAGATCACCTGCGACAATTCCTGCACAGGAAGTTCCGTGCGGTTCGTCAGGAAAAGGATTGGAGTCGTTGTCGCCGGTGTCGTAGCCGCCGATGACTTTGCTGTTTGGAAAGCCGCCGCCGCCTAATTTTGAATGATTATAATCAACGCCTGAATCGCAAATTGCAACGGCAACGCCTTGGCCTGTGTAAATCGAACGATATGTAAGTCCGCTGATTAACGGTATGCCCTGGGCTAAATGTTCTTCGAGGATATAATCGGGTTCGATCGATTCGACGTTTTCATTTTCCAATAATTGATTTATACCTTCGGCGGTTATCTGACATGAAAAAGAAGGCTGATTTTCCAGACGCAAACCAATTTGAAATTCGTTGGTGTCCAAAGTATTGATAACATCATCCTGAATATTCTTTACGTTCTTTTGGAGTTTCTTCAAAGATTTATTGGAATCCCAATCCATCTTTTTTTTTGTAAGCATTTCGGGTTTTCGCAAATTGACTATAACGGCGACGTCGGCTGATCGTTCGAGCTGTCGAGCAATTACTTCTTCGTCAATTAATTTGGGAATTGAGTTCGAATCATCATCCGTGCAGGAGCAATCTGGCTGCGCAAGCGCATCGATAGAAAATGCAAAGCCTAATAATGTATAAAAAATTAGAAGTTTTTTCATAGACATAGAATCTTCTTCAATGATCTCTCTCTTGTTTCAGTAATTTAAACGCTTGGGAATAATTTGAAAATGCAAATTATAAATGAAGATGGATTCTTTTTTTTAGAATGCGTATTTAGAGAATGAAAACAGGCATACTATAATTATGTCTGAAATGAACTTCAGTAAAAAACCTTACGCCAATCGAGAGACGCGATTTCTTTTACTCAATCGTCTTTGCCTTCGAGAACTTTGCGAAGATACTGATTTTCGCGTTTTGTGGCTTCGACATCAAACAGCAAATATTTCACAACAAGCTGAAGATGTTCGAGCGATTCCTCAAGCACATCGGATTTTTTTACGGCAGTTTTCCCTTTTTTTGCGGTGAGTATTAAAGGTTTGTGCGACTGCACAGATGGAAGATTTGAAATTTCATCAAGAAGGCCTTTAAGTTTTGTTTCGAAAACCGAAATATCCATTTGCGTATCCTCCTTTAGAAAATAAATAAAATCTTCTAGAGCTTCCTGCAAACGAAATGTCCTTGCTTTTGATGCCAAAAAAATGCAGCTATCAAAGCTGTATATAATTGTACCCATCCGGTTATGGAAAACAAAGCATTTTCCAGCAAAAAAATAAAAAAGCAGGTGAAATTATATAAACTGGGCAGAAAGGCAAAAATGTTAATACCGACAAGCTGTGGCTTAAAGTAAACATTCATATTAGTTATTGTTTTGCTTGCACTTAAAAGAAAATTGTAGTATGATAGGAGTGTCCAATTTGGCGGAGTAGAAAACTATGAGAGTGAAACTGCCCAAGACACTTTGGCTGGTACAATGGCATCTGATTTTTGTCGCGCTGATGATTCTTAGCGTAATCCTTTGGATGTTCGGCGGCGAAGATACAATGTTGGGAGAAATTTATCTTATACCGCTTATGGTTGCAGCCGGGGTTGGTATCTTCGCGATAATTCTCCTGCTTTATCAGATTGCCGAAATCCTCACAAATCAACAGCAAGCTATTGATCACATAAGCGATGGTCTGATTGTAAGCAAAAATCTTTTCGAGCAAATCGGTCAGAGCGTAAAATTGAGCGAGCCTGCGAAAACGATTGCGTATCGCGATATGGACACACAATACCTGCGAGCATCGGTAATGGAAAAACTGCACCGGCAGGATTATAAAGCTACATACACGATGATCGAAGCAATATCGCAGCGAAATGAGTATAAGGCATTGGCGGACGAACTGAAAATTGCCGCCGATAATTACCGTGATTCGACAGAACAAGGGAAAATCAATCAGATAATAGGCTATATTGACAGACTGCTGGAACAATACCAGTGGTCAACAGCGAGTATGCAAATTGAGAGCCTGATAAAGAATTACCCTGATTCGGAAAAAGCAAAAGCGCTGCGTCAAAAATTCATCGATAAAAAAGAGCAAAGAAAGCGTCAGCTTTTGGCGGCGTGGGATGAGGCGGTCAAACGCGACGATACGGACAGGAGTTTGGTTGTCCTTAAAGAACTCGATACATATCTAACGCCAAGCGAAGGGCTTGCTCTTCAGGAAGCGGCAAGCGAGGTATTCAAAAACAAACTGCACAATCTGGGCGTTCGTTTTTCGTTGGCTGTCAGTGATAAGCAATGGGCCGATGCCCTGCAAACCGGCCAGGAGATCATCCGGGCATTCCCGAACAGCAGAATGGCCGATGAAATCCGTGAAAAACTGGCAACGCTGAAAAATTTGGCCAAAAACAAGCCCGAAGAGGTCAAAACTTAATCAAAACATTTCCTCTTGCATAATTGTAGGTTTTATTGTAAAGTAACCCATCTTATTTCTGGTTCGTAACACCAAATACGGTTGCGAAGCTGGTATCGTTTGTCTTTTTGCGTTTGACGTAACCGATACAAGTTCCGCAACCGCTTGAGTTTATGCGAACTTTGAGGGTGTAGCTCAGCTGGTAGAGCAACGCACTTTTAATGCGTAGGTCTTGGGTTCGAATCCCAACACCCTCATTTAAAATAAGGTCGCCAGAGGCGGTTCCTCAAATCTTAAATTTTAAATATAAAATTTTAAATCTATGACTGAAGCTGCTGAAATAATTAACAATCCTTCAAAAAAAGTCCCCTCCTGGCATATTCATAAACGCTTATATGACTGGGTTTTACATTTCGCACATACAAAACACAGTATGGCCGCCCTTTTTTGCCTTAGTTTCGCCGAATCTAGTTTTTTCCCTGTTCCGCCTGATGTGCTTTTAGCTCCGCTGGCTCTTGGCGCACCCAAAAAATGGCTGCATTTCGCGACTGTCTGCACAATCGCTTCTGTACTTGGCGGAATCGCAGGTTATTTAATAGGTGTGGGATTATGGGAAGTGATCGATCAGTGGGTTTATGCCAATCTCGGTTCGCTGGGCTTCACACCGAAAAATTTCGACACTTTTAAAAAGCTCTACGACAAATATGATTTTTGGATTGTTTTTACCGCCGGCTTCACACCGCTGCCTTATAAAGTTTGTACAATTTCAGCAGGCGTTGCGAGAATTTTTTTCCCCGGCTTTATCATCGCCTCCACAATAAGCAGAGCCGCCAGATTCTTTATGGTCGCCGGACTTTTCCGCTGGAAAGGCGAAGCGATCAGGCCGTTCATCGATAAATATTTTAATCTGCTGACGCTGGCTTTTGTGATTCTTCTTATCGGCGGGTTTTTGGCGATTAAGTTATTTAAATAAATATGACTGAAGAACAAAAAAAACAGTTGCTGACAGTCGCGCGAGAAGCTGTCAAAGTTGCCGTCTCGGGAAAGAAACCGGCCAAACCGGCTTCGGACGATCCCGTTTTAAATGCGCACTGCGGCTGTTTTGTTACCCTTAAAAATCGAGGCGAACTTCGCGGCTGTATCGGTATGTTTATTTCAAACAAACCGCTTATCGAACTGGTCAGCGAGATGGCCGTTGCTTCATCCACTAAAGATTCACGATTTTTCGGCGATCGCATTACGCCCAAAGAAGTAAAAGAGCTTGATATCGAAATTTCAGTTCTTTCCCCGCTACAAAAAACCGATAATCCTCTGAACCTGCGATTGGGTATTGATGGTATATATATTCGCAATGGTTACGCGTCGGGCTGTTTTCTGCCGCAGGTAGCGGAAGAAACGGGCTGGAGCAAGGAAGAGTTTCTCTCTTACTGCTGCTCGCATAAGGCTGGATTGCCCGCGGATGCGTGGAAAGATAAAGATACGGAAGTGTATTTATTCACCGCTGAAATTATCGAAGAAAATAAATGAAAAAAATTATCATCGTTTCAATATTGCTGCTGACTGCCGGCGCAACTATCGCCGCTCCTGCAAAATTATCAACTGTCGAAGGTTTGATAAGCTATCTTAAGCCGCTGCCGGGAGTGGTAAATGTCCGCACGTGGGAAAATACTTACGGCCCCGGCCTTATCATCGAAACAACTCATTACGAAATTTACACGACAATGCTTGAACCGTTGATGCTCAAGCAAATGCCTTCGTTTGTCGAAGCGCTATGGCTGGAATATCAAAATCAGATTCCGCAGCCGATAACTGCAAGCGGTCCAAAGTTTAAACTTTATTTATTCAAAGATCGAGCACAATGGGATTCATTCACGCAGGCTTTCACGGGCGATCAATGGCCGGTCTATCAGAAAATCAAAAAAGGCGCGTATTATCTCAAGGATAGCTGCGTCGCGTATAATATCGGCAGAACACGAACATTCAGCGTAATCGGCCACGAAGGCTGGCATCAATTCTGCAATAAATATTTCAAATACCGGCTGCCAAGCTGGCTCGACGAGGGTATCGCGCAGCTTTTCGAGCAGAGCACATTGGAAAACGGCAGATTCATTTTCCAGTCTTCGAAAAATTATCAAAGACTCGGTGCACTCAAACTTTCAATGCAAAGCGGCAAAGTTATTCCGCTCAAAGATTTGATTTCGCTTAACCCCGGCCAAGTTGTTTTCAACGAACAGGCAGACGCAGCGACGCAGGCGTTTTACTCGCAATCGTACGCACTGGTTAGATTTTTGCGTGAGGATAATTACGGCAAACGGCTTGGCGGTTACTATCAAATGATGCTCGGCGCTGCCAACGGCACTTGGCCGATCAGCGAAGAAGAAGCGAAGATCGCATC
>Ga0154577_1145_pt1 | contig 15354 bp, 18 predicted proteins | sample RifGroF2_FD_116006 | JGI IMG/M metagenome (GOLD analysis project Ga0154577, IMG submission 116006) | Planctomycetes bacterium GWF2_42_9
GCCTTGGATAGGATCTGGATATTCTGGACAATAGTGGTGCGATCGTGGGAATGAACCCCTGAGAACATCGCCGGTTGATAATCTATTACAACCAGCGCGCACTCGGAAGGTTTCAACAGGCTATGTATGTTGTTGAGTTCCATTATGAATTCTCCTTCCTGTAATTAATCCAGCTTTGCTTCACTTTGTTGACCAATTGTATCATGAACGTCCGGCGTTTTTACACATCAAAAACGTGTCATCTCGTCATCATGTTGTTGCCAGCTCTTCGGTTATTTCCTCATTATAACACCCGGCCGACTGCGACCCCGGTTCGGACGGCACTATACTGCCTTGACAACCGCGGACAGCTTATGCTAGTGATAGGCACGTTTTGAACGTGATCCATTCCTTCGCAGCCAGGAGCCAAACAATAACAAGTCTGATACTCCGAAATGAGTTCAGACTTGTTTTGTCTATATCAAAAGCGGGAATAACTCAGTGGTAGAGTGTCAGCTTCCCAAGCTGAAGGTCGCGAGTTCGAATCTCGTTTCCCGCTCCAATAAAAACAATAGGTTACGGCTTAAATGCTGTAACCTATTTTTGTATCTGCTCAAAATGTAACCTCTGGTGTAACCTTTGGAGAGGTGGCAAGAGGTGAAATTATATGAATAAATATGACATAAATATATAATTCAATAATCAATATATATGAAATATGTTGACAGGGAGTGACGATACATGATACGACTGGTTCGCAATCAATAAACAGTTGCCAAACAGCGGCCAAAGGAGAATTATAATGACAATTATCGAAATTGACGAACTCTGCAAAGAATTACATGACACCTCTAAACAACGTGTAGAAGAAATTTTGACAACAATTAAAAACAAGCTTTCTTTAATACCAAAAGACCCCGCAGAATGGAATGATTTACCAGACGACGCAGGTAATTATGAAAATCAACAGTATGTTACTACGGCACTTAATAGAATTGAGATTATCGGGGCATTGAATAACAATGAAGAATTAAGAAGAGGGGAAAATCAGAAACAATACCAATTGATAGATGATTTGAGACTGGCATTGACCCAAATTTTTGATAAAAGTAGTCTTAAGGTTCCAAAAATAAAATTAACCTAATTGCTTGAAAATATCGGCTTCCATATTTGCCGCCAGACAGCCGATCTCAGGCCGAGCCATGCTATCCCCTGTCCACAAACAAGAAAAGGCCGCTCTCCTGAAGGGGAACGGCCTGTTTATCATCTACAGCATGAGTTCTAATTCAAGCCGCCTCCGGTGAGTTTCAAAATGATAGGTTTCTTCATCCTTTGAGGTTTCAAGTTCATTTTGCTTTTGCAGCATGGAACGAACAGCGCAAGAGGTGGAAACGTAAGCCGGATACGTTACCGGCGAAACGTCAAACAATCTTTCAACTTTGACAATAGTACGCAACCATGTTCCATCAGGTTCTTTGCGCCATACGTCGCCGCCTTCTGCTACGGAAAAACCGAATGAACAGTTTGTAACATCTCCACGACTCATTGAACGTGATAAATCTTTTACATAAGAAATTTCCATATCAGGGTCAATTTCAAACTTCAAGCCGTGTTCATCCTCAAACAGTCGTAAAGTTCCGGCAGTATTTCTACCAAGAATTTTATCGGCGTTATGATTGAATAGCGCCCTACAATCTGACGTTTTCAGAGCTTCGGCAAAACAGCCATTAGCAAGCACTTCACGAAAGCCGCCAAGGTCTTCAGATAGTGAATTGAAATTTGCGGCGTACCCTTCCATTGTAGGGGTCTTATTTCCTACAGTAGAATCCTTCACCCTCATTTCTACAGTATGCGTTCGGCGTTCTATTTCATCAGTTTTTTCGATTTCAGGTTTCATATAACCTCCGATTGTAATAATTCAGGATGTTTTTTAAGGTGCTGTTTTTCAGCCGGGGTCAATAAATTAAGCCGCTGAAGATATGCCGCTTGTGATTCAAAGCATGGCGGGTCTGGAATGCTTGATTTAGACCATGGCGGGGAATTGTCTTTTGAAGGATACCATGATTTAGGAATGCCATTTTTAAAGCATGGTGAATATTCGTTATGTTTGCCGATACCTCCCAATCTTAGCCGGTTCTCTGTTGTATCAAATTCCCACCATTTTTCAGGACGTGAACAAGGGTGTTCTTCAATCCATTGTTCAAGAATACCGGCCTTGTAATTATCCCATAATTCTTTAACTCTTTTTATTGCTTTTGAGTGTATTGCATATTCAAGATTCAGCTCTTCAAAAGGATTGACGTGTTTTTCAGTCTTTCCGAATAAATACATCTCTTCAGCTCCGGTTAAGCCGGTATCTGTTCGACTTCTAGGAACGCGCTTTCTGTTAGTTGCCATTGTTGCTATCTCCCCGCCGGTCTTCCGGCTCTATCGTTTAAAGGTTCAAGGTCAAGATTCAATGATTTCATTGCTTGCATCATTGCCGATCTGCTGTCACGTTCGGTAACGGTCAAGGGGTGTGCTTTCATCTGGCCGAATCTATCAGCAACTTGCATTCCCTCTTTTTTAATTATCGCTTGTGCTTCTCTCATTCGGTCGAAAGCTTCCATTGCAGTTGACAGTATTAAAAGCCCCGCTTCATCTTCAATAGAATATTCATTCAAAAGCTTATTCCATAGGGCTTGACCTTCTTTCGATAGGTGTTTCGGTGGTTTCTTCGGCTTAATATTCAGGTTCATTTTCAACCTCCAAAATTTTATAAAGGAAAAACTTAGTTTCGCGCCTCCCAAGGGGGCCACTCGGTCTTGGTTGATTTTGCTTTTGACATTGAACCCGCCCTCCGGGGTCAAGCCTTGTGTGTGCTGTGCCTGAAGGTTGTCAACGTTCAATAATAGCAACAAGACGATTGAAGAAAAGGGCGGTTATTAAGCCGCCCTTTCATTGTTAAGTCATTAGTGAAGCATTCAATTAAGGTTTGATACCGATGATCTTGCAGAATGCTTTCGGCTGATAGACTGCCGTATCTGCTCGCATGGTTGCAAGAAATCCTACCTGCCCAGTGTCGGCAAAGCGCTCGTTAAGCACCTGTATATCCATTATGCTTCTGATACCAATCACAAGCGATTCAAACCCGCCCAGGATGATAGAGGAACAGACAGCGCCTGAAGCGCCTTGTACTTCGGTAACGGGCATTTTTGAACTGTCAATGAAGGTCATTGACTTGACAAGGTCAGGACGTTCAAGCGGTTTCCCGTCACCTGATTTTTCAAGTGAATAGCCGATCAATGTACGAGGTGACATAATAGCGGTTTTTGGTATGGGGCCATTGACGCTAATAATCTCCTTGATACCGTACAGGATATCGTCATAGCCGTTCAGGATGTGACCGTCAACACCGAGGGAATAAGTGTTAATGGTTGTGTGGTTTGCAATACCAAGAGGGCAACCAGCGCCCGAACCGGACAGGGCAGCGCTGTCAAGTTCAGCGCTCATTGCTGTTGCAATTGCATTCTGAATAACAGTTGAAGCATTCCCGGCATCCTGAAGCAGTTCACGGCTTACCTTAATCAAACAGGTTAGCTTGTGTGCTATGAAGTCAAGAGCGCCGATGTTCATATCAGTATCAGGAATAAGTGAACTTTCACCTGTCCAGCTTGCAACCGGATCTGAATCAACACGGCATACCCTGACTGTCTGTGCAGACATAGGCATGGTACGCGCTCCGGCCTGAATACAAACGTTCTTTGCTCTCAAGAGGTCAATCACTTCAGCGCTGATATGCTCCGGCACCATGAAGCCGCCTTTTGTATCTGTGCCGATACTTTGCGCCCTTGCTTCAGCCGATACCCTATGACCGGCAAGACCGGCAAAGTAATCGCGTGAACTGATTTCGTTACCATTACGCTGAATGTGATCTGCAAAGCGGTGTTCCTTGCCAAGTATCGGAACGGGTTTTCCGGTCTGCTGGTCTGTCCATGTTTCAATTGATCTGGTTGAAGTTTCGCCGGTTGTTTCGTTACTGACTTCATTAATTCCGTTAGTTGCAAAAGTTTTTTCTGAACGCATATCAAAAGCACATTGAATGTCATTCAAAAGGTTTGTGCAAACGTCGAAAGCATCGTTTTCAGCTTCAGAGAGATTGCGCTTTTCTTTGGTGGTTGTATCAATGATGCTACGTGCAAGCTTTTTCAGTTCGCTACGTTTGGCATGAAGTTCTTTTGCATCTTCATTACCATTAAGGCTAACAGCCAATGAATCAGCATCTATTAGCAAGGTTCTTTTGAAGCTCATAATCTGTTTTTCTGTCGATTTCTCTAACGCTGGAATGTAATTCATAGTTTTGTTCTCCTATTTTGTTTTTTGGGTTATTGCTAGGAAACGCAAAAAGCGGAAACCTAGCAGGGGATATTATCCACTATCGCTAAAGGTTTCCGCTCTGTACTATGCCAGAAGGTTGAACCATCCACCTGAAGCCGTTTTGCGCTCTATGTCGCAAAAACAACAACAAGGGGATTTGATAGATATGATAATATATGGAATATTGAATGTCAATAGCTAAATAAAAGAAATTTTAACCTCCTTTTATTAGTTGCTGAATCTCTGGAAGTGTTTCGACAACGTGAATGCAATTCACCCAGTCAAACCACAAGACGCTGCTTGCTCCATGTAAGTAATCTTTATATCCAAACGGAACACTGTTAATTTCATTTTGATTGAACTGATTTATTTCTTTAACGTAACGCATATTTATTAAAACAGGCTCTACGTTTTTGTTTTGAATAAAGTCACTAATCTTCATTGAAGGTTCTTTGTGAATTTTCGCATGTAAAAGAATAAGAGAATTCATATTAAACCTCCTTACTTGCTTTGCTTGCTACTACTTGACTAATCAGTTCTCTATTCTTTTTTTTAAAATCTATTATAGCTTGCACCATGACAGCTTTCTTAATGTCATTATTTAAATGAATATGTCTTGCTGTATCCTCTTTACCTGTCTTTTTATTTATGAATCTTTCAAAAGGCGGTTCGATTGAATATTCACCGTCATTGTTCTGAAACAACTTAAATCCATACATTCTAATACAATCGTCAAGCACTACAGCAAAGAACGCCTTTAGCTTCATATTTACCATTACATGCATTTCAGTGATTGATATTTTCATTTTGTAACTCCTTGATTAATTATTAAGTACTTAGCCGTGCTTGTGTTTTATCTTTTAATTGCTGTTTCGGCTTTCTGGAATCCGCCGGGAACTGTAGACGGGAAACGGGAACACCCTTATAGGTGTGTTTCCCGCTTCCCGCTTATACAGCCGGGAAAAGGGAGGGAAATTTCCCGTCATTTCCCGTTTCCCGCTGAAGTGTTATTGATATATTTCCAAGATTAATAATTGTGCTAATACGTTCTTGATGCTCTTCAGATACAACTATTGAATCAGTAGAAACTTGAACAAGAGCATCTTTTATGATTAATCCCTTGACTACGTTTTGAAATGCTTTTTTCAATGCTTCTTGTTTTACGTCTGATTCTTCAGATTTTCTTAAAGTGTAAAAATGCTCTCTCCAAACTTCTGTACTTCCGGCATACTTGTTGTTGATGATTTTATTTTCCTTTGCAGCAACTTCACAAAGCGCCCTTATTCCTATTGCTTCATGTCTTGTAAAGTTTGTTGATTTGCTACGTTCGGAACGTTCACCATATACAGGAACACAACTTGTAATTACTTCCCCGTCTTCATCAGCTCCGATTTCAACAGATACAAGTTTAAATTCCATCGGTGGCGGTGGTTCAGCGTCTTTTGTTTTGCTGAAGATAAGCTGTGACTTGTCACACATGATTTCAGTATCAAGCGCCGCTCTATATACCGTACTTCCCCGGCCTCTTGTTGTGTCGTGGCCTGTATGATGCACCATGATTGCCACGGCACCCAGACGGCTTCTCAGTGCGTCAACGGCGTTGATATAAGCGCCCATGTCCCGGCTGTCGTTTTCATTGCCGGGAATGTGCCGCGCCGTTGTATCAATGAAAATTGCAACAACTTCAACACCGGCCATTTCAGAAACGATCTGTTCAATGTTGCTGCCGTCCATCATGAGTGTATTTCTGGAAAGGTAGAAACCACGCATATCAGATAAGGCTAAGTTGTTTGCTATGCACCACGCTTTGATTCTGCGCTTGATACCGCCCCGGCCTTCACCGGCAAGATAGAGGATTGCACCCCGTTTCACTGTCCGGCCATTCCAAGACCTTCCAGACACAAAGCAACATCCAAAGTCAACAGCGACAAACGATTTGTATTGACCGGAAGGGCCTGTAATTGAAACGAGGCTGTGAACCTCAATCAAGTTACGAACCAGATATTCAACTTTGACGGTTTCGGTCAGGAAGTCAGAAGCCGATTCAAACAGGCTTACGAGGTTTGCTTGTGGCGCTGTTCCGGGGTTTGGTGCAGGGGTGAGTATGCCTTTTGCTTTCACGTGGTCAAATTGCCGCTGTTTCTGGCCTTCCGGGTCAATATCGGTTGCAGCTTGTGCCACGGCTTTTGAAAAATCACCATTGAACCAGTGAGCAACAAAAATATCAAAAGCGTCATGGCTGTGACCGTCGCAAAGAAGGCGGTCAGATTCATGAAACGTGTAAAACTTTCCGTTCTCGGTAACGTGTCCACCTGCTACGCCAGACGTTGAACCATTGAAAAGATATATACCGCTTGACTGTCTGGTATACTTGCCGCTTAATCTTAAAGCCTCTTCAGTTGTATATTTCGCGTTAAACTTGGCAATTACGCCGCCGTCAACATTGGAAATATCACGAACCATTACCGGCGCTTTGTTTGCTTGTTCCAGTTTTTCAGCTTGTTCTTGTTGAACTACTTGCAAAAGCGCCGCTGATAGATTTGATACGTCGAAACCTTCAGATAAGGGCGTATTCATAAAACCCCCCGTCAAAATTTGAAGGTGCGTAAAATCCTTGTGTCAGCTTAGTAGCTTCTCTACCTCCCTTGAATATCTTTGCTAATGATTTTTGCATTAAATGCCAATCGTCACAAGATAAGCTCCGGTTAGGTAGTATGACTACACGCCAGCGATAACCTTGCATTTCTCCTTTCTTCTCTCTCATTGCTGAAGCTGAAGAATAAATGACGGCATTCGTGATTTGATACGTTTTGCAAATGTCGATTACTTCAGCTAAAGGCTTGTTTCCTGAATCAAGATCAACCCAAAGCCATGTCATAAGATTATGTTGTTCAATTACTCTTTTGATTTTACCTCTTGAACTTGACGGATGAATCAAAGGCGCTTCAGTCTTTTGTACTTTTAGCGGATTGATTACTAAATTTTCCAGTTCTTCAAAAGTAAACGCTACGCCGTGCCGGTCAAACATGCTTTGATATTTCGTGGCGTAAAGCGCTTGTTTTTTCTGGTTGTTTTTGATAATCTCTTTCATAGGTTAGTTCCTGTTGTACAAGAAGATTTTGAAACCCCGTTCCGGTTGCCCCCGGTTCGAGGTTTCGCTTTTTTACTTTGCATAACACTTCGTCATGACTTCATCGACTTGTTCTGTAATTAAATCAGCGGCGCTATGAACTTCATTAAATACCCTTGCACAACTTTCAATTGAATCTGCATTTTCTATCACTTTCAGACGGCTAGAAATGGCGTTCAATTGAATAGTTGCATCCTTTACAAACTCACTAATTAGTTGATTTTTCATTTTGATTCTCCTTTTAGTTCCGGTCATTGCCGGTTAAGCTGATACAGCGGCGTTCTTTGCCTTTCTTCCTTTTCTTGCTCCTGGTGCAACAACTCTTGTGTTCTCTGCGGTGATAGTTTCGCGGGAATCCATCCAAGTTTGAAGCGCTGATAAGCGATAACCTACAGCGTTTTCACCTATTCGGATTCTTTGCGGGAAACGTCCGGCCTGTTCATCACGCCATATTGAGGCAAGGGAACGGCCTGTGATTGCCGATGCTTCAGCGGGTCTTACGATTCGATCTGTCATACAATTTCTCCTTTTCTTTGTGCTTCTTGATGCAAAATTGTGTGATTCGTTATGGACACCCTAACAGCCTTCAAATTCTGTAAATATTCCCCCCCATGAAAAAATTCAGGGGTAAACAAAAAAAAGGCGTATCCGGTATGGACACGCCTTTTAATCTCAATTTTATTGATTATTTATTTATCAACTGGTTTCATAGCTTCCTTAATAAATACTTGAAAACCTTTGCCGGATGCTTCAATAAGCTGGTTTGCACGGTTTAAATATGGTGTTATTTTTTCAGTGCTATGTTGTCGCTGTTTTGTTCCATATTCAGCATGAAAATTTCCTTGCTTGACGCTTACCGCTGCTTTGTTTCCCGTTTTCAAGTATTCAGTATATGTTTCAAGGCATCTGTTTATTTCTTTAAGTTTGACTGCAACAACCGGAAGCGGTCTTCCTGCTGCATTTTTAGCCCATAACAGGCTTGCCCAATGCCGCGCCTTATGATTCAAGGCTTTTTCTTGCAATTCCTTTATTTTTGCCTTTATATCTTCGTCCGTATCGCACTTATCAAACGTAAATAATATTTCAATTGGTGGCGTAAGAGTGCTAGTCCATGCCGCTTCGTCTTCCTCTTCTATGAAGACAGGTTTTTGATTTTCGTCAAGATATACGTTTTCAGCGGGTGAATAGTCGCGTTCATAATCACCACAAACCCGGAATTCATTATAAAGTTGACACATTAATTTATACGGGTGTTCGTCTGTAAGGTTCATGATTTGCCCCTTATGCCGCTTTCTGCTTGCGGCTGTCGATTGAAATTACATTACTTTCCTTGACCGTTATTATGCTGTTCAACTTACGTTCCCACGCTTCAAGAGCTTTCTGTTTTTCAAGGTCATACTTATGACGATTATATATTTTTACAACTCCGGTTTTCTTGTGGCCTAATACTGCGTCAATTGTTTCATCAGAAAAGCTAAGTTGTGCAAGCATAGTTGCCGCTGTACGCCTTAAATCGTGCGGGGTGAAGTGTTCCATTTCCATTTTCTTATCTTCTGCAACCTTAACCATGCTGATTGATTCGCCTTTGATTGCACGTCGCGGCTTGTAGTCCTTCAAGTTGCGCCGGATTGCGTAAGCAACGGCGTTATCATCAATATGAGTGTTGATAATTGTCACGCCGTCTTTTTCAGTTTGACCGTTCTTAGGGGAGGGGAAGAAATAGCCTTCAGACTCTCCAAGAAGTTCGAGCGCTGTCTTAGTAAGATAAACCCTGTGAGTTGTCTTATTCTTTGCCCGTTCTGCCGGTATAGTCCACCACAAGCCGTCAACCTCTTTTGCATGAATCCCGGCAACCTCTCCCGGCCTTTGCCCTGTAACGAGTATCAGTTTTAGGATTCTTTTTGTTTCGGCGCTCATACTTGCTTTTGGAAGTTCGGAAGTCCACAAGGCTTTAATTTCGTCTTCAGAAAGGGTTCTTTCACGGCTGGTAATCTGTACAGGTGCTTTGATATTTGCAAAGGGGGTCATGTCGATAATTTCATCATCAACAGCAAAATTGAACATCTTACGAGTGACTTTTAGTACGTTATTACAAAGCGCGGGGCGGTCTTGATAAGTTTCAAGCAATAACTTAACGTCACGCCGTCGAATGTCTTTCGCTTTCCGATCTCCCCAAAACGGAAGAACATTCACGTTCAATAATCGTTCATCTTCTTTCCAGCTAGATTCACGCTTGTTTACCTTTGCGTGACGGTTCATGTAATCTTCAGCAAGCTTTTTTACAGTAGGATTACAACGGTCTTCCTCTTCAGCTTTTACGGCTTCTCTCTTTTCCCTTTCGGGGTTCTTATGCCATTCAAAGCCGATCTCCTGCGGGTCTTTGCCATCCTTCAGCGCTTGCCTTACGTCTATAAGCCGTTCCCGTGCTTTGGCAAGGGTAACGTCAGGGTAGTCACCAAGATTCATTTGACGGCGTTTCCCGGCTATTGTGTACACGAAAATGAATATTCGAAGACCGGAAGGAAGAACACGGACACCATAACCGTCAGACTCCCTTACCTGATACATTTTGTCTTTCGGTTTTAGGTTTCTGATATATGGGTCTGTAAATTTCATGTAATCCCCCTTTGGTGGCTTTCAGCCTCATGGTTGTGAGGTTACAGTAAAACCGTGTAACCTCTGGTGTAACCTCTTGAACGCTTGCTGCATAAGAAATGCTATGAAATAATATGAGGGATAACATACCGGAAGTCAACAATAAAAAAGCCTTGTAGGTTACAAGGCTGAAAGGTCGTGAAAGCTGAAGAAGGGCTATTTTACTTATTCCCAAGCTGAAGGTCGCGGGTTCGAATCCCGTTTCCCGCTCCATAAAACATCAACTACCTTGAGTAGTTAAGGGCTAAAAGCCCCGGCTTTCGCAGGAACTTTCGCATGCGGCCGGGGCTTTTCTCTTTCCCGGTGTTTTGAAGTCCCTGCCAAAGTATCGAAGAACTGTCAGCTTATCCTGTTCAAGCCCTTCCGTATATTTACCATAGACCTCAAAAATCATTTGCTTGCTTGCGTGCCCCATCAAAGAAACGAGTCGGTTGGGATCGCAGCCAATTGTAAGCGTCCAGGCCGCGAAAGTATGTCTGGTGGTGTACGGGGAATTCCCGCTTCCCTCACACCCATGATGACATGTTCTTGCCATTGTTGCCGCCGAAGTTTGTAGCCTGGAAGACATTTGAACTCGAGCCGATGCTACTTCTCAAATTGCTCAAGTTTGGGCGCGTATTATTTAAGGATACCTACCAGACAGCAAGCATCGGACTCTTTCGATTTCGGATTCTGTAAGAAACTCCCTGTTTTCTCTTGAGCGGCGTTCAAGCTTTCTTTTCAATAACCCAACGAGGGCTTCAATGGCGTCAAAATTTGTCCTGTGATCAAGCTTTTTTTCACTGATTCGGCTTTTGGCTTCCTTATTTTGCCATCCATACCACTCGTCATTCGGGTTTTTAAATGCACTCTGAAACCAATCGAGGTCCCTCTTTAACTCTTTATGATGTCTAGTAGGCACAGCGTTGCAAATAATTTCCCAAGCCTGTAAATCTTCCCAAAACTTTATTTGTTGATTCAAGTTAAGTAATGGCTGCTTTGGAGGTATTGTTTGCGATTCAAGTTCTCCAGAGAAAAAATTGCTAACAACTCTCATGACGTCGCTTTTGACATCCTCCATCTTGCCTTTAGATCTCCCACCAAGATCAGCAGTTTTAGCTTTTTTAAGCCATGATATGAAACCATTCCAATCCCCCTTCAATTGCTCAGCAATAGAAGGGATCCAGCGCTCAGCGTCAGGCACTAGCTGTTGAATTTTCTCTATCAGCTCCAACGAAGCTTCACCATCCGGAGTTATCATACTGACAGTTGGCAGATTCGTCTTACTAACTTTTTCTTCAAGCTCACTTAAAGGAATACCGTGAACAATGCTGTGAACGTAATTGTGCATCTTTTTCATATAGGAAGGCTCGCCGCGTAGAGCTGGCAAATTGTAAGCCGTTTTCGGGATTTTAGAGAAACCAAACATCGCTCCCCAAAGTGCAAAGGCAATCCGAAAGTCACCGATTCCTTGATCTACTAAATAAGTTTCGAGCTTGTCAAGGTCATCCCCTTTCTGCACGAATGCGGCGAAGGATTTTAATGCAAAACTGCTCGAAGAATTAAATTCAAATGGGCTTCCGCTCTTAATATTATTCAGCAGGTCATTTATGTATTCCTGGTTTTCACTATTTTCCCATTCACTCCCCATAAGATTCTTGATTGCCTTAGCGCCTTCAAACGCCACGTTGAATCTGTCTTCGTCAAGTTGCCCGACAAATTCAGTTGTGATGCAGTACATGTTAAAAAAACGTCTCAATAGCAATGTGGATTTGGGGTCGCTTTCATTGCCGTCAATTAAAGCACCAATTTGCCCCCGGTCGTTGACAATTTTGTCGCCGTGTTCATGATCAAATCGCCTATTACCAACCCCCTCCTTCGTCCAGAATTTATCAAGTGCTAAACAGGATTCAAGAGCAAGGCGAGGTGCATCAGAATTCCTTCTGGATGGATCATTGAGCATCGCGGAAATGTCGTTACGCTGTTCTTTTAATACAGATCTGTATCTAGCAGCCTTTTCGTCAATAGATTTGTAAGCACCGAGAATGTAACCAGTGGCGAATCCCTTCAAACGGTTGATGCGCTCGTCGTTTTCGCAATTTTTTAGTGCAGCCTCTCTTGAACCATCGCTTACGTTATTGAGAATATCCAGAGACCATCTGAATGAATCAAGTTGCGTAAAATTGGCAACCAACATTCGCGACTGATAAAGGTCTATAAATTTTGTAGTAAGGCTCGGCTCGGCCTTTATCAAAGCGATTTTATTTGCTTCAGGAGAATCAAAAATAAATTCAGTCGATGCAGGGTCAAGGTAGATTGTCTTGTCATAGGCTTGGACATCACGGATATTTTGGATACCCTCAAAAATCCGATCAGCCCGGATTCGTAGAACAAGGGGGTGATTATCACGCTCGGCGTCAACAATAGAAAAAATAGGATAACGGTCATAGAGCAACAGAGTATTCTGATATGGATTCGGCGGGACAACTTCAAATTTGTTGTAACCGAACCGCCGCGTGGAATAAACGGTAGCTGGCGAAATCGAGCCGGTTGATAAGATATTATTGAAATTCAATGTAGTAGTCGGTATGTATAAATATTTCATGGCATATCCTAAAATTAGAGTTCGATTCTGTCTTCCTCTAGTGTGGTCGAATAGAGGTCCTTTGGAATTGAATCAAAAAAACGAGTCAGTTTGTTTGAATACATTACAAAGAGATATCGGTAGCTGCGAGTAATCGCTACATACAATGACGTGGTATTCATGGTCTTATCAAGTTTTTCGAACTCGGCCTCACACTGAGGCAGAAATACCGCTTCGAACTGAAGACCTTTTGCACTGTGGTAAGTCATGAGCTTAGGATTGTCACTGTCGAAGTCAAGATCAAATACGGAATCTTTGATCTTCGCTTCAATTGCATACCCCTTTTTACTCAAATAGTCGTAAGCCTTCTGGACCCTAACGTTGTCGTTAAACAGTATAGCTGCGTCGGTAATCTGTCTGTTTTTTATCTGCTGCATTATGACATCGAGTTGTGCTTCGAAGGTGGCGTATCGAAGGATTCGGGGTATATCTTCTCCCTCTTTCCTGCACCGAGGGACCAAGTCCTCGTCTCCGCTCACTTTGGCTGCAAATCGAGCAATTATTTTTGGCAGACGGTGATTAAAAACAAGAGTTTCTGGCTCAATACCAGATTCTGAGGCAATCGAGAGGATATCCTGCGTATTTCTAAATCCACGGTAAAGCGACTGAGCGCTATCTCCCCATAAGAAAAAAGCCTTATTGGCTGCCTGCTTGAATTGAGATATATCTTCATGTTCGAAGTCCTGCACTTCGTCAACGATAATAAAGTCGGCAGACGGGCACCCTTGATTACACCATTCGTGATGATATGTGAAATTTCTGTCGTTAAGTCCGATAGTTTTTATGCCATTCGACATAAATTGATGCAATGCCTTGGTATATACAATGAACTTATACGAATAACCTGCATCTTGAATTTGTTTTGCTTTCCAGAGCGCCAGAATAGATTTACCGCTACCAGCACATCCTGAGACGACCATTGAACGATCTATTCTCTTTTGGAGTAATTGAATCTGGAAATCATCAAGTTCGTCCTCATTCACAAAAAAATTTTGTTTTGGCATATCAGGTTGCCCCCCTTTGGAAGTAAATATTATTTATTTAGACAGTTGCTCACCCTCGCCCCAGTAGAGCCTATTTATAGTTTCGGTTTTATAGTGAATAACTTTCTTGCGAAGAAATAATTCAAAGGCTCCGTGTACCTGAGGAATAAGAGATTTTACTTTCGCAATATCAACGATAATCAGATATTCATGGGTTGCAATAATATTCGGAGGAATTTCCTCATGTTTTGTGTCAAAAGTAGATATTAAAATATATGGCAAGTTATCGCTACCAAGTACAGATGAACAAATCGTCTGTACATGCCTCACAAGGCTGGCTTTATCTCTATCATCAATTACAGTGGCCTTCTTTCGTACACCCCATTGACACTCCGCCTCGAAAAGGTTGGCCACACTAGCAGGCTTTTGCTCTCTCAGCTTTTCGAGGCAAGAACCATCATCAGGATAAATAAACTTTTTATATTTTTTCTCAAACGCCTTGTTACACTTATCAAACACGCCATGAACAGGGAGTAGTAAACCCTGGCGGTCAATTTCGCCGGTAGCAATAAACAACGGAATGGGCTTGCAATTCGCTAATGACAGGAAAGAGAGATAGGAAGGTAATCCGAGCGAACGATCATAAGTCGGTTTTTTGGGGTTAATAAATGGCCAGAAAAAGAAACGGCATTCGGGATGAGATTTTTGTGCAAGTTCTTTAGCAATTGTTACGGCCTCTAGCGCATCGGCATTCATTACTTCGGAAACCCATGAAGGAAAGAGTTGAAGCATGTCTGCCTTAGTGCTGGCTACCAAAGCGTAGTAAATAGTGTTATTTGTATTAATTTCGTACTCGTCTAACACTGGGAATGCGGCCCGATCCCATCTCCACATTTTCAGTTCTTCCACTGACAAGCTGCAGCCGATTATTTCTGAAACATCCACATGCCTCTGAATCCAATCTATAAATGAATCCGGAGCTTTTCTGGGGTTAAGTAGGTAACTCCCTAGGCATGCAGAAAAGAATTGGCGCTGTATCAGTTCTGTAGGCAATTGTCTCAAGATGCTATCAGCCAGTTTCATGAACCTTCCGTGGTCATCCCCCCAAATGGCAGTATGCGGGCGAAGAAATAAATTGGCCTGTTTATCTATCAAACCGCACTGTATGCCATGTAGTATTTGTCGCAGTTCCCAGTTGAATTCGATCATGGTCTTACCAGAATTAGTCTGAGATTCTCGATAGAGCATCCTTCTCTGGGCACTGATTTGAATACGATATGAAAATATGGCGAATCTTTTTCAATAAAATTCTGATCTTCGCAGACAACCTTGCCATCAATATTTAATGAAGCCACTAGGAATAACTCTTCGTTCAGAACTTGATTCAGTTTGCCTGCAACGTAGTAGTCGCCATCCTCCCAATTGATCTCCATCAGGGTTGCCCCAACGGTCCTTATGGTGATTGCGCCATCACTCTGCTTGATGATGACATTAACTGGCAATGATAGGCTTTTTGCTGCAACTAATGGCATAATAGCATCGGGGTCACGAGTGTCGGCCAGCAGATCAAGGAGGGAATTGGCATATTCCGGAAGTTTAAATTTCGAGAGCTTATCGTATGCATCCGC
>Ga0154577_1082_pt3 | contig 15319 bp, 19 predicted proteins | sample RifGroF2_FD_116006 | JGI IMG/M metagenome (GOLD analysis project Ga0154577, IMG submission 116006) | Planctomycetes bacterium GWF2_42_9
AAGGTTTTTTCTATCGCAAAAAAATCAGGTACTGCCTTTGTAGAAAAACTTAATCGTAGAAACACTGAAAAGCATGATCAGGGTTTCGTATCAGATTTTAAAATAAATGAAACCGCAAAAACGGTTGAAAGATTTGAATGTCAGGGGTGCGGTCAGGTTTATATACAAGAGCCAGTGATCTGCAATAAATGCAATGGTCTGCATTTTAAGATTGTTAATATACCCGTGCAAGAAGGGGGAAAATAATGGCTGTGGTATTGGTCGGCATAGATTATGCTTTTGATTGTATAGCTCTTATTTCGGCTCCTAGAACTTTAGTAACTAGAGAAATTATGAATACACCATGCACTATTGATCTGGGCATGATTAAAGGAACAATCGCAAACTTTGAGGTTGAACTCAAGGATGTTGAATTGCCAATAAAATCAGAATCACTGCAAGTACCGTTTGAAATGCCGGTGATTAATGAGCCTAAATATTTATTTGGAATGAAGCGCAATGTCGGCTGGATTTGGAGCCGCCAACTAGGTGAATATATTCAGATTGTAAAATATACGATCGAACAAATCTCGCTGAAACTTACAAATAAAATTATTAAGCTGCGTCGGAGATTTTACGCATCGGGTTTTTGCAGCGAAAATCGCGGGCTGCACTGGGATAGGAAACGGATTTAAGATTTAAGATTGAAAATTTGAAAAGGAACAATATGGGAATTAATTCGGACAAGTATAAAATTGAGAACAATCAAATCATTAATATTAAAACTGGCGTAGCTATACCGGATAACGAACCGGTGTTTATCCTGCGGGCAAAGGATACAAACGCACTGTCGGCTATTGGGGAATATTATGGAATTTGTGATAATGTAGAACATTCCGCTGCCGTCGGTGCAGTGTTCAGAAAATTCGCAGATTGGCAAGATAGTAATCAGGAAATAGTTAAGGAACCAGATTAAAAATCTTCGTGATCTCTGTGGTGAAATGTTAAATCCAGAACAAATAAAACTCGTTCAAACAGCTGTCCACAAAGCAGGCATCAGGATGCCTGGCGAGGATAGCCGCTACAAACTTTTGCTGGCTCAATATCGAGACGGTAAAGGCAAACAGATCACAAGCTGTAAGCAGCTAAATTACTGGCAGGTTGAAGATGTGTTGGCGATCTGCGAGGCTTATGGCTGGCGGATGCCTGGTAAATCAGAAACGTTTTATCGCGATAAGATCGCCCAGCGGGCCGAAGGTAATACCGCCACTTTTGGGCAGCAAAAGGCAATCAGATTTTTAGCCGACGATCTGGGCTTTACCGATTTGCATCTTGCTAACTTTATTAAGTATATGACACGCGACGAGAAAAGCAGCGTTGCTGATCTGACGCGAAAAGAGGCTTGGAAAATCACTGAAGCTTTTACGGCGATGCTCCGCCGCAATACAGGAATACAATTTAAAAATTTACAGGAAATAAGGGATTATTATTTTGAGAAGGAAGGAACCGTTTTACATGGCAAAGAGAATCAAATCTGAAAAACAAATCGAAACGATCTCGGACTGGCAGCAGGCGGACGATTTTTTAAAACAGATCGGCGAATTACAGCTTGAGATCAACCAGGCAGAGGCCGATGCTAACGAACAGGCTAATAAAGCAAAAATGATCGCGATCGCAGAGCCGCTTCAAAAGAAAATCAAAATCCTTCAGGATGGCTTGGAGGCTTTCGCCGCAAATCACGTCGATGACTTCGGCAAGGCTCAAAGCAGAAAACTTAATTTTGGTTTGTTGGGCTGGAGACGATCGACATCGATATCTATTAAAGAATCAACTCTGGAACTAATCAAAAAAGTATTCGGTAAAAAGGCTGATACATATATCCGCCTGAAGGAAGAAGTCAATAAAGAGACGTTAAGCGAGCTGACGGATCAGCAGCTTGTATCTATTGACGCTCGACGCAAACCCAAGGAAGTGTTTTTCGTCGAGCCTGATTTGCCAGGAGCGGTTGACTATCAAAAATAACCTTTACAGCTGCGATCAGGCTGCCAGATGTTTGATGCTCATTAAAAACAATGGGCCGATACTGGCGGCTGCTTTAGCCGAGAGGCTTGGATTTGTCGGTGAGCGGGAAACGCTACGCCGAAAGATCAGGGCCATTGTGCAGCATTTAAGAAACGATTGCGGCGAGATGATCGTCGCTGATTCGGTTAATGGTTATTATTTAACAGAAGATGAAAAGGTCTGGCAGGATTATCTTAATGGCCGCCAGATAGATGCAAAGAAAATTTTGGGAATTACTGGAAAACAACTAAAGATGGTAACTGACAGCCGAGGCCAGGGATTATTATTTGTGCCTGGAAGCGGCCAACTTAATAACGAAAAATTTAACGAAGTAAGGAGTGCTTAACATGCCAGAACAAAAAGAAACAGTCGTTTGTAATTTCAACGCCCGAAAATTTGCGGAGCTTGGCGGAATCATTCGCAACAGATTACAAGAAAAAACCGGAACAAAGGATTTTAAAAAATTGAACCTAGGGTTCGAAGTGCCGGATAATTATTTATCGATCAGCGGGCCGCAGCCGACGCTGGCAGAACTTACGGTACTGGCCGCAAAGCTCGGTTTGCAGCTTAGATTATCGGCAGTTGATTTGGTAACAACCGAACAGATTGAAGCTGATAATGCCGCCGCTGCCAAAGCCGGAAAGTAAATATTCGTGCTCGTGCGGACGGATCGGATTTGTATTCGTTGAAAAGCTCAATGCGTTTTTATGCCGAGAGCATTATCGCGAATATAATAAAGTCTCGAAAGTTATATATAAGAAATATTTTGAAGGGTTAAACAAATGTTAAATGGATATCCGGCGGTAACCGATATCGAAACGCTGCTCGCGGCGGAAGGCGTAGAAGAACTGGGAGACAATAATAGTAATTTTAGAACGGAGTGGATGCAATTTCTTTACCGCCTTTTGATGCGCACAAAATTCGCTGCTGCTCTGAATGTTTATTGTCCATCTTCGACAACCTTTAATATTGTCGGCGGAACTTACAATTATAAAGGTGCTGTAAAAACTTACGCACCTGGCAGTGCGGTTGATCCGACAGATAACGATACTACTTATATATGGCTCAATCCTGATAACACGATCGGTTCCGGCATCGATGGAAGCGGCTGGCCTGCAACGGAACATTTCAAACTTGCAAGTATCGTCGTAGACAGCAGCGGTGTTATCACAGCGATCAACGATCTGCGAGGATATGAGCTTTTAAAATTTGCTCCTTCAGTTGTGCTGCTTAGTTCAACGAGCGTAAATCTCAATGCAGCTGCTGATACCGAGACAGTTCTATATACCGTGCCGACCGGCAAGAAGCTGATCGTTGAAAAGGTTGTGATTCGCGGGCTTTCAGCTTCGGCGGCTTTGGCGGTGATCACCCTGGGTAAAGGCGGCGGGGCCTGTGATGAGTTCCTCGGCAACCAGACGCTTTCCAATCTTAATGGTGCAACTAAGGCCGCGATCCTTCAGGCGATTCCAAACGCGACGCCGGTTGCGCAAACAATCCTGGCGGCGACGGAAACTTTCAGCAGCGAGATAACGACGGCGGCAGGTTCGGCTTGTACGGCAATATTTGACCTATTCGGAATTTTAATCGATGCGTAAAAGGAGTTTAAAAATGAAAATAAAACTATTTTTAATTTTGATTGTTTCTTCAACGTGTTTTAGTACGGATAGAGATGTCCCTGCCGACTATGCCACAATACAGCTTGCCATAGATGCCGCAAGCAGCGGCGACAACATCGTGATTTCTACTGGGACATACAACGCAAGTGCGATTTTACCAGCAGCAAAAAATCTTGTTTTTAAATCCCCAGAAACAGGCACAAAAGCAGTTTTAACAAGGGCGAGTGGAGGCAGTCAAGGGTTTTTTAGGATAACATCAGACTGCACAGGATACACTTATGAATTTCAGGATTTAACGTTTAAAGAAAATTATGCTGCACATTCTAATTTTTCTTTTGCCGCAAATTGTGGAGCAAATTTAAAACTCATACGATGCAAAATAGACAATGATGATGTTATGTCAGATTCAGATGTATTGTATTGTGCGGCAACAATTCCGGCATATGCCAGAAACCTAGAATTTGTTGATTCAGAAATTGAGCATTCAGGTTTTACAGGCTCTAATTTTATGAACTTAATTTCTTTTAATAAAGTCAGTTTTTTAAGAACCACGATAAACTATGTTAATGCTAATGCTTCGGGTTTAATGGTTTTGGGAGGTAATACTGGTGATATATATATCAATAATAACTTATTCAATGTAACGGATGCTGCTGTGTTTACTGGAGTTACATACGATATTAGATCATTTTTATTTCAAAAAAATATAGTAAGAGCCACCTTTATAACTAAAGATTCAAGTATATTAGCTTTTGGGACACAAAATATTTTTACTACGCCGATAATTTATGACAACGTTTTTGATATACTTGGAACATCAACGCAAACCTGGAATGGTATAAAATGTTTAAATACTAATTGCCCTGCATTTTCAGTTTTGGAAAATACTTTTACCGCACCAAACCAGACAAAAACTATTGGGTCTTTTTTCATCAACATACAAGGGACGGGCTTCGCTTCTGCGAATTTCATAAATAATCGAATTGTAGGTAATGCTCAATATGGCATATACTTACAAACCCCCATAGCTATTATATCTGGTAATTACATTGATTGTTGTAATCCTGTGAGGACGAACGGCGGCAGTGGCTATCAAATTTCAGGTAATACTCTTATAGCCAATAATTATGTAGGACTGGATGAGGGTAGGTGTTTAGTACTGAGTAGACAGACTTTAAGCGGTGTTTCTGCAAAAGGCCCGACTATTAATGCATGGAACGTAGTGGGCTCATCATGGGATCTTTCAGGTGTGGGTGCGACCAGCAGAAATATGCTTTGTATTTTGGGTGCAAGCACTAATGATTCAGTTGTTCCCATTTACTATGGTCTTGTTACTGCCGCGACAGATGCAAATGATACGGTTATGGTGGATAGATGGATTAGATGTTCGGATGACTCTATTGTTGCGTCAATAGATGCTACAAATTATTACGCAACCGTCGTTAAGTTTGCAAATGGTTCGACAATATATAATAATTTTATGGACGGTCATTTAGCGGCAAATACCCTTACATTTGATTTCAATCCTAGAAGCGGAAATAATTATATCGATTGGAATATGTATCGTGCAGGGACTGTATCTTTGTCCAATCTTGGATATCCTAGATTAGCTCCAGCGGTGCAAATCAATTTAGACACACAGCGAATTGTTTGGCAAACCTGGCCAACTACATCAGAGCAAACTTATCACAATGATGCTCATTCAATACAGAATTTAGATACTAGTTATCATGCTCCCACAGGATGGATACCATCATTAATACCGACTATCAATAAGAAATAATTTTTGGAGATTATCAAATGAAAAAGAAAATCGCGTTAGTTTTAATTTTAGTATTTGTTGGAACCTTGATCGCGGCCACGACGACTGATACTGCGAGGAAAATTACAAACAATCAAACTGGAGTTGCTGGGCGTTACGGCAGTAACACCCAGGGCTTAATCGCAAGCGACACGACAAATGTCACAAATTTTAAAATAGGAACGCTGTATGGCCCAGCTTATTCTATCGAGGTAGTATTTACCGGTACTGATGCTGACGGTTTTACTTTGACCATTTCGCATGACCCTAAAACTTCAGCAGAAACTAGTATATTTCCTGTAAAGGTAACTAAATTTTCAAAAACTATTACGGCGGCAAGCGGTGAATATGGGTTTGAAACATTAACAGTAAACAGCAATACTTTAGCTGGAACAATATTTACGGGAGATGTGTACGTTACAATATCAGGCTTTTCAGGCACCGCTTGGTATATAAATATCACACACGAAAAAACGTCGCAAATACTTGATGTTGTTGGGTACTAAAATTGGCTACATATTTTACTAATGGCTTTACGACGGCGATCGAGGCGGCTATGGTCGAGCAGCTTCGAACGCTTAAACTTGGCAGCGATAATTTATTTAAAAATGTAGATAAGTGGAAACATCAGATCGCTGCTAATGACGGCGGAGCGGAATCTTTTGATAAGTTTGCACCGTTTGCCTTTGTATCGTATTTGCCGCCCGCTGGTTCGACGCGTGAAGGTGACGGCGATCTAAATCAGCAACTGCGGTTTGCAATTAGCCTGGGCTTTAAGAGTAAGGCTGCTGGCGATGCCAGACAAGCAATAAGCAAGGCCAGGGAATTAGTTATTGATTTCTTCGATGACTGGCATCCTGGGGACGATTTTGAGTGTGATCCGTTTTACTTTGACGGCGATGAAGCGAACGTCGATTCGGAAACTCGCAGCGGAATGATGATATTTTTTAAGGCTAATTTAATTGACTGATTTTTATGATAATCTTTTAGTCCATTATATGATGGATGACAATGCGAATTCGACAACCGTCATTGATTCACGCGGGACTTCGAATGGTGTATCTGCCAGGAATACGTCGCTGATGCATACTGCGGGCGTTGTTCGTGGAGCGTTTGAATTAAGCGATAACGACTACATTACTCTTGCTAATACTCCAATTTACACGGCTATTTCCAGTGGTAAACTGACAATTAGTTTAAGATATAAATGGGCTGGCGTTGAAGATAGAATCTTATGGTATTCTTATGGCTCCGCATTTAATGGTATTCAGGGTATGTTTGATGAAGAGATCGGAATACGATTAGATGCTGCTACCGAGGAAGAAATTGACGAAGTCGGCGGAACTTATGAGTATGATTTTGAGCAGTGGCATCATTACGTTTGGGTTTTAGATCAAATAAATGAAACTACATTTACAATAAAAATGTATATCGATGCATCGCTCAAATTCGACGCTACATATACTGGTAGTTTGCTAAATCTGTCTTCGGCGATTTCATACATTGGTTTTGATGGAATTCAAGGAGGAAAAGCAGGTGGCTGTATTGATGATTTTATGATTTTTAATAAATCGCTGTCGGCTGCCGAAGTCTCGGAATTATTTATCACTGGCAGAGACGGCGGTTGTTATCGCGTATATCGCGGGCAGGATGGCATTATCGATTATAATAATGTTCAGGCAGTAATGCAGTTAAGCGATACAAACGTCGTAATGACAAATCAGGTTTTACCGCCTAATACGATCTGGCATTTTGTGCGCAGACGTGTAAGCGACTGCGGCCTGGAATCGCCCGATTCACCGATTCACAAAGTTGTCATCAACTCCGAAGGTACAATGATATTGAACACGCCAAACGTGGTTCAGGATTTGATCATTGAACCGCTGGCTGGTGGAGTTATGCAGCTTCGCTGGCGTTATTTCAACACAGGCCAGGAAGTGGCTCCAACTGGTTTTAAAATATTTATAGATTCAGGCAGCGGCTTTGATTGGAATGATCCTGTCGCAACTGTGCGGTATAAAAGAGCCGTTGAGCATAAATGGAAGTCTGCTGCACTGACTCACGGAATAACTTATAAGTTTTGTATTCGCAGTTATACGACAAACGCAGGCGAAACTATCAATACAAATTACGTCGCGGCAAAAGCCGATGCACAAGGCCCGCTGGCCGCTGAAGGCATTTCCGCATCATGGGAGACTGTATGATCAATCAGCGGGATATAAATAGCCGAGTAGAGCGATTCAGAAAAGCAGGTGAACGCGAAAAAATAAATCCGCCCGCATTTGTTTCGATGAGTTCCACCAAGGCTGGTATTCAGCCGACTGGTGAGATCAGACTCGCGAAATTGACTCAATCGGCAGACATTGGAACGAGATTAAAGGCGAATCTATTAGATTCTAGCGGAAAGGAAATCACAACTGGAGATGGATATGATGTGTTCATTTATTTTTTATGTTATGGAACTGCAAATCTAAACGAAACATTGCCTCTTTTACAAAGTGGTTGGATTATTCCAGTTGTTAATAAGTTTTTTGATGGATACGTTGACTGGCATTCCGGAAGTGGATCAGGGCCTTTTCCGTTAGAAGGCGATCAATGGCTATGTTTGTTTCCTATGCAACGATGGATTATTTGTCAGGAATAATATGGGAACTATCACAATTACAGGATGTGTCAAAATTGTTACTGAAAATCAGCACTTCAATGAGATTGTCTTTGATGATTTTCCTTGTGGCGGCTATGGCGATAGTAGTTGTTCAGGGCCAGCAGATATTAAACCGCGAGGCTGTATCATTACTTCTGGTGAGCACGCTGGAATGGTGGCAATCAGTTTAAATAATCCTAACTGCGACGACGTATATTATGGTTGTTTACATTCCGATGGTACTTTTAAAATTGAAGTGCCTGATGACTGTTGTTACGCGCCAGGAAATTGTTATGCATGTGCGGCAACTCCATATCAGATAGTATTGACTTTTTCGGGAATTAATTTTATTGAGTGCGACCCAGACATAATGCGTGAAAAATATCAGTTATTATTTGACCCAAATAAAGTATTAGTAATAACTCAAGACTTACAATTTGCAAATAATTACTGCGGATGGTTTTGTGTTCCAGACCCTGAATATTACTGTAAAAAATGGCTGTATCCTTCATATAATTGTCAAGGCACTCCTACTGAAAAGGAGCAGCTAACAATGGTAGTTGGTTTATATCGAGATAGCTCGCAGAAATTTGTATATATGAAATGTAAGGAATTTCCTTACTCGAATCAAACTGTGGAGGTTACGATTTTTTATAAGAATATTGGTAATTGGAACTGTCAATCGCAACTTACAGCACAAACTAATAGTCTGCCACATGGAGGTCAAGTTGATATCACACCGATTTGGTAATGAGCCATCATGCGACCAGTGCGAAAGTTGTAAATTTGCCTCTGCAAATAAAACTTGGTGTTGCAAATTTGGTTTTTATTTTAAAAAGCCGGATAAAAAAATAATTCAGCCACAAAATAAAATTATTTTAGCGGATCAGAATATTGAACCAGTAAAAAAACAAAAACCAACGCTTTTAAGAATGGCTGCTGATTTTACCCAGGCTATGGTGAAGTGGGGAGCGAGCGGACTTAAATGTGTTGACAAAGATGAGTATGTTCGCCGTCGATCGATTTGCTCGGAATGTACGCCGCAAGGTTGGAGGTGTCCACATTGTGGTTGTATGCTTTGGGCCAAGGTCGCTCTGGCGACTGAAAGATGTCCTCAAAATAAATGGTAATAGATTTTTAAAAGGTATTTATAAGACCTTAAATTGTTTAATAAATAAGATGTTTTAAATCCGCTTTGAAAACTAACCTGTTTTTGGCGGAGATTTTACGCGCTCAATACGTGTGCCATTTCATTGCACAAAGTGCAATTTAGCTCGGCGGTCTACAACATCCGATAATATTTTTTTTAAAAAAAATTAAAGAAAATGCCATAAAAATGGAAAGAAGTGTTGACTTTGTGGTGTGTGGTGGTAATATTTGGGTCATAAAGTAACTAAAGTGGGATAAATTCCATGCTTTTATTAACAGGTGAATACGAAGGCACTGTGGATGAAAAAGGACGGGTCTTCATCTCCAACAGGCTCCGCAGTCAGATAGACTGTGATGAGCACGGTAGCGGTTTCTACTTATCCGTTGGAGCAAATGGAATTATGTGTCTTTATCCCGAAAAGTCATTTAAGCAAATTGCCCTTGCCGAGTCGCCAGGGACGGTGGCCCCCGACGAGGCAGTCGTGTACGAACGAATGAATTTCGCATTGGCCAGCAGGGTTGAGCTGGATCGGCAGGGCAGGCTTTTAATAAGTGAAAAGATCAGAAAAAGGGCTAATTTAGGAAACGATCTTACGCTGCTTGGCGTTAGGGACCATATTGAAATATGGAACGCCGAGGATTGGGAAAAGTATGTGACGGATCACGCTTCTCAATTCCAGCAGCAGACTATGCAGGCCAGACAAGCTGTGCTTGCTAAAGAAGGCAAAGAAATTTAATCCGTGGGATTTTTTCCCACAATTAAAAATTCTTAGTGTCTTCGTGCCTTAGTGGCTATTTGTTTTTTATAAGCAACGGTGAACGACTGGAATTATAAGATTTTTATGGTTAAGGAGTGAAGTGAATGTATACGGATATCGATCATTGCACTACGGTTCAGGAAAGCCTGACAGGCAAAAGGCCTGCGGACGAACAGACATTCGCATCTATTAATATTCTTGCGGACAGACTGCGCAGCATTAAAAAATTGCACGGCAGTTTTTTGAATGTCGAATTTTCTCCACACGTCAAGGCTCTTGTCGAGCAGGAATCTGTTCTCGCCATTAGCTAAACATTTTTTTGAATTGTATTTACAAGTAAATAATATGCCTGCCGAACATAAACCAGTACTTGCGCAGTACATCAGCCGTGAGCTTACATTGCAAAGCAACTCAATAGTTGTCGATGCCACTGTCGGCTTCGCAGGCCACAGCAGCATTTTCGCCCAGCAGCTTTCCAGCGATGGTATGATTATCGGTATGGATGTCGACCCCAAATGCCTTGAGGTTGCAAAGCAGAATCTTAGCGATGCCAAATGCAAGGTTTTGCTGGTTCGCTCGAATTTTTCAGAAATTGCAAATGTATTCCGGGAGAACGGCATTGAATCGGCTGATTTGATTTTAGCGGATTTGGGTATTTGTTCAGGTCAGCTTGCGGATATGGACAGAGGATTGAGTTTTGGTCAGGATATGAAATTAGATATGCGGTTGGACGATAGGCTCGAAACCACCGCCGCGGATATTGTAAATAGCAGGGACGAAAAAGGATTGGCCGACCTGATATTTAAGTATGGTGAGGAGCGGGCCTCACGGAGGATCGCCCGTTCCATCGTTAGTTACAATCAAAAAGCGAAGATTAAGACAACTGGTCAACTGGTGGATATTATTTGCAGTGCGTTGGGGTGCGACCCGAACGCCAGAAAAAATAAAATTCACCCGGCCACAAAAACATTCCAGGCCCTGCGGATAGCCGTAAACAAAGAACTCGAAAATCTTGAAATTTTTCTTGATGCTGTCCCATCGTTACTGAAAAAAAACGGCCGAGCCGCTATTATTAGTTTCCACAGTTTAGAAGATAGAATTGTGAAAAATAATTTTAGGAATAACAAGGCCGCTGGTATATATGATATTATAACTAAAAAACCAATCGTTGCCGACCGAACGGAAGAAATTGAAAATCCTCGTTCGAGAAGCGCTAAATTAAGAATAGCTGTAAAAATTTAATAAGAATCGTAGTTACTAAAACACAAAAAAACTTCGTGTTGTAGTGGCTGCAAAAAAGGAGTTTAGAACAATGACAACCGATGCAAAGATAGGACTGCTTTTAGCGTTGGTATTTATTGTAGCGATCACATTTGTAATTAACGGCCTGCCAGACTTCCTGAACAAAAAAGATAAAAACGATGTAACCGCAACATACATAGGCCAATCAAATCGTCCCGAAGAACCCGGAATTGTTGATCGAACCAGCAGAGAAGCCGCCGCCGTCTTAAACAGAAAGACGATTGTATCGGCTCCCGCGACTTCGCCCGTTGTCGCTGAAACAAACAACTCTTCAGCAACCACCGCAACCACAAATTATCAACCCTTACTTCCCGTCGCAAGCGAAGTTGTAAAAAGTTCAAGTCCGATTACAACGCCTTTAGCCCCGCAGCAAACTACCGCAGCAGTACAAACACCACCAACAGCAACTTCGACAACAACCTCGACAGTTGCCAAAGCAGAACCCGCAGCGCCAGTTTTGAAAGCCGGTGAAAAGATGTACGCGGTTTCAGATGGCGACAGCCTTGTTAGTATCGCACAAAAAGTTTATGGAAGCAAAGAAGGCAATAAATACGCCAACGTCGAGAAAATTTACCAGGCAAATAAAGACTCGATGAAATCGATGAACGAATTGCGCGTTGGCCAAAAAATTGTAATTCCCGCGTTAGCTGAAAAAGAAAAAGCGCTGGTAAGTTCGGGTTTGTTTGAAAAAACAACTGATACCGCAAAACCTGTATCGGATAGCAAAAAAGCCCAAGATACAAAAACCGCAGCAGACACAAAAACAGCCGCAACTGCGAAAAAAGCACCAGAAACAAAACCTGCACAGCAGACAGCACCTAAAGAAACAACATCGAGAGAATATGTTGTTAAGGAAAACGATACTCTCTGGAAAATAGCGGCCAGAACTCTCGGCGATGGAAACAGATTTAAGGAAATCGCGAATTTGAATAAGAATATCAATCCTGATAATCTGGTTGTTGGAACTAAAATTAAATTGCCATCCAAATAAAAATGGGACTCGGCCGGAAAGCGGAAAAAGTTGAGTTTATATCGTTATATTTTTGTTTTACTGGTTGTATTTGTCGTAACAATTTCCGTCGTATACCTTCGCCGAACTGAAAATTGTGAATTCTATAAATTCAGATTAAGTCAGATGAAAACCATACGTTTAAAACAGCAGCTTTGGCAAAAACAGCTTCAACTGGAAAATTATGTTAGTCCATCTGCGGTCTCAAAAGTTGTTAAGGAACAAGAAACGAATAAACAAAACTGAAATGAAGAAGATACAGGTTAAATATTTTAAACTCTCTGTGTCCTCTGCGATCTCTGTGGCTGATAAATGCGGAATAAAATAGCATTATTTTTGCTTTCGTTAGTAGGCTTGGGTTTTATTGGGGTTGCCGCTCGTTGTTTTTATCTTCAATATTATAAGATAGACTACTATAAGCAAATATCCCAGAAAGCCCAGCGCGCCAATTTCACACAGCAGCCCAAAAGGGGAGCAATACTCGACTGCAAAGGAAGAATCCTCGCCGCAAGTTATGTTACAGATATAATTTTTGCCGAACCGCGCAGGGTCGAGATTAAAAAGACCGCGCAAGAGCTTTCAAAAATCACAGATGTCAGCGCCAACGAGATCACCAAAGCAATTCTCACTTCCCGCAACGATGGTTACGCTCAAGTCGTTACCGACATCAAATTAACCGAAGAGCAGCGAAAAGCCGTACACGAAATCGATGGCCTGGGTATCGAAAGCCGATGGAAAAGATATTATCCATTGGGCCGAGTCGCCGCGCACGTAGTTGGTTTTACAGGCACAGACGGCGAAGGTCTTGCAGGCCTCGAACTCAAATATGATAAAGATTTAAAAGGCAAAATGGGCGGCGGTACTTTTTTCGCTGATGCCGCAAGAAGACCTGTAAAGCTAAATAGTTTCGAAGGTTTCGCGCAAGATGGCTGCGATGTCGTGCTCACTATCGACGCATCTATTCAGGAGATCACACGCACCGCTCTTCAAAAGCAGTTAACCGAATATCAGGCACAATCTGGCGTCGCGATGGTAATTGACCCCTGCAACGGCGCGATCATCTCGTATGTTTCGCTTCCCGATTTCGATCCTTCTAATTTAAAAGGCGTAGACAAAGAATGCCTCGGCAATCATATTCTTTGCGACCCTTTCGAACCAGGCAGTATTATAAAACCTGTCATCGCCGCCTGGGCGATTGAAAGCAAAGCCATCAGGCCGCACGATGTCATTTTTTGCGAAAATGGAAGTTACGGCGGCAGAGGCTTTGGAACCATTGGCGAATATCGTGAAGGCTACGGCAACCTAACAATTTCAGAAATCCTTGAGCACTCAAGCAATATTGGTATGGCAAAAATCGGCCAGAAATTGGGCGCTAAAAAATTATATGAAGGCGTAAAACTCTTCGGCTTCGGCAGAAGAACAGGAATTGATTTACCCGGCGAAGACGCAGGCCTTGTTTGGCCTCTGTCCTTCTGGAGCGGTTACAGCGTCGCACGCGTTCCCTTCGGCCACGAAATTTGCACCACTTCGCTGCAAATGGCAAACGCATTTTGTGTCCTCGCAAATCATGGCAAACCTGTTCGATTGCATCTCGCCAAAGCGATCGTCAACGGCAAAGGCAAACAGATAAAAGTGAAGGAGCCCGCTCAAACCGCCGGTTATATCATTAGCGAAAAGACCGCAAGATGGGTCATTGAAGAAGCACTCGTCGAAGTTGTGAAAAAGGGTACGGGCAAAAAAGCCGCAGTAGAGGGCAGAACCGTTTGGGGAAAAACCGGCACTGCAAATATCGCTGATAAAAGCAGAGGCGGATACGACGACCGAAATTACGTCGCTTCTTTCATTGGCGGCTGTCCTGCGAAAGAACCCGCGATAGTCGTCGTAGTTTCAGTGCGAAAGCCCAACAGAAGTCTCGGCAAGGGTTACACTGGCGGCGCCGTCGCAGCACCCGTCGCAAAAGAGATTATCGAAAAAACAATGAACTACTTAAAGCTATAAATTAAAAATCAAATATAAAATATAAAAATTGAGGAATAAAATAATAGAATTTATGGCCGAAGGCCTTCCACAATTTTTATATTTAATTTTTTATACTTAATTTATTTTAATATTCCTGCTTCGATGCACATCGTAATAATATCGCGTGCGATTGGCCCCGCATCGCTTCCGCCGTGAGCACCGCCTTCTACAACAACCGAAAAAGCGATAACATTCCCATAATTATCTTTCGCGAACCCCGCAAACCACGCATGATAAGGCCGTTCCGTCGAACCCGTCTTGCCGTAGACTTTAATTCCTCTTGCATTAAAACCCGTGCCCGCGAATTGTTCCGATGCTGTTCCGCTGGTCTCATTAACTACCGCCCACATACCCTCATTGATCGTTGCAAGCGTTTCGTTGTCGAGAGCAAGACTATGACCTTTATCGATCGGGTCGCTTGCGATGATACGCGCTTTTTGAAAGTAGCCATTGCGTGCAAGTGCCGCATAAGCGTTCGCAACCTGCAAAGGATTAGAACGAAAACTTCCCTGCCCGATTCCGAAAAATCTTCTTTCATAAGGATCGATTGACGGAAGATAACCAGCCGTTGGTTTGCCGCTCGATATATTTCCCGGCGATTGATAAATACCGCGGTCGGATATTGCTGTTTCAATCGCGTTTTTGCCAAAGCCGAAATCAGCAAGCCATTCCTGCATTACGCGCGGTTCAATTCTTACCGCTAAATGCGAAAAATAAATATTGCAGCTTCCTCTGATTGCGTTTCGTGCTATGTTTCCGCCGTCATAAGCCCACTGTGCATCATGGCCGTAACTATAACTTCTGTAAATCCAGCAATTAGGCCAACCCGTCGGCGCACGAACAGAAGGGCACGAGATTGCTTCGTCTGCCCTTACTTTTTTTTCCGCCAGTCCGATCGCCAGTATTATCGGCTTCGCAGAAGACCCCGGCGGATAAACTTCTGCAATATTTCTGTTAAGCAGCGGCTTGGTTTTCATTTGT
>Ga0154577_1142_pt4 | contig 15299 bp, 13 predicted proteins | sample RifGroF2_FD_116006 | JGI IMG/M metagenome (GOLD analysis project Ga0154577, IMG submission 116006) | Planctomycetes bacterium GWF2_42_9
GTGATTACAGGTTGAATTTACCTTGCTCATTTTTTGCCTCTCATAGCTTTGAATTTCTCACGGTTTGGACAGCCTGAATGGATCCATTCGCGGATTGTTTCAACTGAGAACAGTGTGCGCCTCCCGAATGCCGGCAACGGTTCAGGAAATTTTTCCTCGGACATGAGCTTGTAGATTTGGGTCTTGCCGATACCCAAAAGCCTTGTGAGGCCGGGAATGTCAACTGTAAGGGGTTCAAGTTCCATCATGCGCCCCTTGCCAGTATGCTCTGCTTGCGCCTTTGTTCGCCCTGAGCACGTTCAGCTAGTGCGCTTTTTACAGCTTCAGGGGAATACAAAACATCTTTACCGGCTTGTAAATAAGGGATGCGGTTTTCGTCCGTTTCCTTCCGGAGCCACTGAACGGAAACGCTCAGTATTCGCGCCAGTTGCCAAATTTTTACTAAAGCATCATTTCTCATATCCCCAAAGTATATGTACCGGGGATTTTGGCTGACAGGGAAGTTATGGGGAAGTTATAGGGAACTTGCGGGAACTGCTTTATGAACCAGAATCATAATGCTGCTTAAAAAATTGTCTGCCGAATGAGGTAAGGGTGTGAAGTTTTTGCATATCAGGCGGGTGACAAACTAAATTAAAGCCCGTTAAACGGTCTAGTATTTTCCGTATCGTTTTGAGGTCTGCTGCCGGTTTGAATATCGCCGCAATATCATCCTGTTTGCGCGCTGTGGGGTATTCGTCGTTCAAGTAATCCAACACTTTTGTCTCAGGTTCTGTCAATGTAATATCCCGGACAGGCTCGCACCCCTTTGCTATATCAGCTTTGACTGCAACCAGACTATCACGAAACCATAGTTCCAGTTTTTTAAAATCCTGCTTTTCAGGACAATCCAAGTTTACCGCCTGTGGTATTCCCGGCAAATGTACTTCATTTGCGATCCATGCGCCCCGGATGTCGGCAGCTACGTCAAGAGCAATCTGGTATTGTTCACCGAAGAAAGCAACACCAGCCATATATTCCCGGTGCAATGAATCAACGGCGTCAATAGCCTCACCAATTAGAAGCGGGTCGTCATAGTTGTATTTATCAGGCAAGGGGAACGGTGCTGGGCCATTGTACTCAACTGTGTTCTTTGCTATGTTCATCTCACTTTTCAACTGCAACAGAGCCGCCAATTCTTCTATCCTTTTGAGCCTTGGGCGTGCAAGTGAATAAGCCTTACAATGCATATCGCACCATCCATCATTGCGTGCAAAAAGCGCATTATGCCCGGCTTCTAGAAAACCACGTAATATCTCAATAATCATTGCCGTTTCTTTAACAGTTGGGCCGCCATCATTGGAACAGATGCATAATATTTCTTTAGCCTCATATAAGTAGCTTGAATATTGCCCATTCTTTTTTGCTATGAACTCCATTCCCCTTGGGTCAGTGATAACCATCGTGTCTCTAGGGCTATTTCGAATTTCGCGGGCAATGCAATCCAGCAGGATTGATAATTCTTGCTTGTATTTTGCAATCTGTTTCGGTTCAAGGGACATTATTCGCCTTTACTTTGTGCGGTCTATTTGTATTAAGAATCAAAGGTTGGGCTGGACGAATTTTTTAATAAAATTAATTATTTCATCGTCACTCTTGTTTTCTTTGCACATCTTCATAGTCGCTTGGAACAGTTGCGTAAATTCTTTAATACCGCACATAGTCACTTGGTCAAACCCCAATTTCTCAAGGAGTGATTCAAAATCAGAACTAATATCCTCTAAGAGATCGACGCCGATAGCTTCCTTAATGGCCAGAAAATATAATCCAGCAAGAGCAGATACGATTCTATGCGAAGCAGGAACCGCTTTCATCATCAAAGACATGGATTCTAACCCAGCATACATAACTGCGGGTATTTTCTCCTTGATAGCCTTTATCGCTTGGCTTTGTGACTCGACCTCATTTCTTAAAAAACTGTTATCATGTTCGAGCAGTTCTACCTGATATGACCGTCTTTTGTTCATTTGGGCACCTTTCTAATCAAAAGCACCTGCCGCCGATTAAGACGACAAGGGCTGCGGTTACAACTCTGATGCATGCTCGTCTATAAACCCGTTGATAACCTCGTCTGGAGTTATAATTCGGGCTGGCAACTTGTCCGGATACTTGGCACAAGTTAGGGCCTGACTAAAAATCGGCTCCAATATTTCAAATGCGTTAATTGCTGCCTGCATCTGCTCTAGTTTGTCCTTACGCAATCTCGCTTTAAGCTCGGCTAAGCTTTCAGAGTCAAACTTATCTTTCTGAATTACTGTTGCGGGCATTAGTGCTTTGGTGTGCCTTTTTTTAACATATTTAGCTAATTGCTCGACTAGTTCTGGATTCTCTTTAAACTTGTCCTGCTGATTCTCGAAATGAATAATCTGAAGTTCCCATTTCAGATGCTCTAAGAAATCATGTATCATTTCAATATCATAGCCGGTTTGTTTTTTTATAACTCTTACTACTTTTTTTTTGTTATGTCGCCTGCTCATGTTCACCTTTCATATTCGGGACGGTATCACTCGCCCCTTGTTCGTTGCTGTTAGGCTGATTTCTTCTCTGTCTCTGCTGCAAAAGCCTCTTGGGCCGCCCATATCTGATCTGCCGTAGGCGATTTAATCTGTTCTAAGGCCTTGCCTGCTGCACTACGACTGAACTTAATGCTATGCACAAGAAGTTCAGCAACACCCATTAGCGTGGGCAATCCAGCATCCGGATTATTAGCCAATTTAGTGATACCTGCAATCAGTTCGGCGCGTACCTCGGCCTCTGATACCTTGGTGCTGGACTTGGTTGACTTCTTGCTGCTGGACTTCTTGGACTGCTTTACTACTGATGCCATAAATGCCTCCTTGCGCGTACTAGCGCACAATAAACAAAATACCCTTGGTGCTGTGCGGCTCTATAAGAGGCCGTGGGACTGTTACCAGTTCCCAACACCAAGGGTAATTTGCTGATTGTTTACGATTCGTGAATTGTTTTTTTATAGATTCCACGCCCGTATTATTACCACTGTTTTTTTGTACGTCAATAATAAATTTATGAAAATATTACTGATGCTTCTCTTTTGATCTGAGCAGTACCCTTGTCCATGATATTTTTTGCGATCTCAAGGTCGCCTCTGTTGTATGCTTCGGCGGCTTGAATAATATTTTTTTGCGAACCTATGGGTTCACGGTTTTGTATTTTTTGCCCCAGTTCGGGAGCGATGGGTTTAAGTGACTCAATTGCTTTAGCCAACCTTACAGCGCGTTTTACAGTTGCTTCGCCTACACCATGCTCTTTAGCTATCTTCGCTGCTGTGCTCCCACCGAGGGATGGATCATTTTGATCCATCCCTTTTCGTGGCGATTGCCCGCCATGCGATTGCTTCATTCGCTCTGCCCGGCGAGCCAGTAGTATTAGTGTTTGTTCCCAAGTAAGATTCCTCCTGCCCAGCTGATTCTTGTCAATCCAGTCTTTGACGGCTTCTCGGTCGCATGTTTAGTGATGTACTCAACCCTGTCTATTGTGTCATGGGATACGCCAGCAATCTTGGCAAGCTCTTGACGGGTATCAATAGACCCTTTGGCAGATTTCTGCGGAAGGGTAGGGCTGCCGCCCAACTCTTTACCCTCTGTTACCTGCTTCTCTTTTGCCTTCTCCGCAATTAGTGGCTTGAGCTTGAGAGCAACAATTAACTTTTGGGGATATCGTTTAAACAGCGTACACGCCCCGTAGGGGTACGAACAGGGGGCCAAAATAGCAGGTTGGCACTTTGATACCTTTTTCCTTTTACGGCAAGTTAACTGTTGCGCAAATAAAAAACCCACCCTATACAAGCGGCGGGCCAACCGAGGAAGCAAGGAACTAAATTTATTTCTCCTGCTGAATAACTTCTTCAGTGAATTGCATCTTAATAGGTTTCGGCAGAGCCAGCCAGGTACGCTGCAACTTGCCCAACTGCTCAGACGTTACACGGTTTTTAATCTTCTCAAGTATGCCCTCGTTTGATATGGGCGCATCCGGATATAGAGCTTGCCATTGTGCTATCTTCTGGCCAGCATCAGCAAAAGCCTTCTGGACCTCTACCGGCCATGCCTCGAAATCATCAGGCAGGTTCCCCTTGGCTGCTGCGCCTATCACTTTCACAACGTCCAGAGCAATCTTGTCGGTCGTTTCGTCATACTGTTCCTTAAGGTCGAGCATAGCGTCAATCGTCAATCTCTGGTTAGCCTCATTTACAGGAGTGAACGCAAAACTTTTTTTCCACAGATCGGAAACCGTCAGATTATAGGCTTGCCGCTGCTTGGTGTCATAGTTCGATGTGTCCTCTTCAAGAGCCTTAACAAGATACTGAAATTGCTTTATAGAAGGTGACGACGAGACAAGCGAATCCCATGCCTGCCGCACTGCACCAACATCTTTTGCTTTATTGGTATCTGTCAGATCAGTAATGAGCCTCAAAACCTGTTGACCTGTCGGGCCTAAAAGAGTATTGCCGATTTTCTCGGAAGTGTTCCGGCCTGTTGATATAGTGGTGGGGTCAATACTAGAGCCGATATCCACCCCAGCAAGAGAAGGCAAACCATAGATAACAACGTCGGCAATTTCCTTGCCATGTTCCTTCTCAAGTTCCTTCTGGTTATTGAACAGCCAATAAGCCAACCCGCCCACGCCTGCCGCCCTCAAGGGCGAAAGAACGGTCTTTAGCCCACCTAGCCCAAACATTGCTATAGACCATCGAGCAACGCCGCCGTAATTACCCTCACGATACAAACGTGAAACAAGCTCAAGATTCTTAATTGTGAACCGTTTAAACTGGAAAGCAGCGCCAGCTACTGGACCTTCTAGGATTCTCGGTACATCGCCGGGGGTGAAAGCAAACTGAGTAAATAGCTGTCCTCTGAGCCTGCCATATCTGACGGCCTGAGCTTCAGGCATCCCCAATTTGCGGGCATAATCGTATAGAGATAAGAACGCAATGCCCTGATTGCGCACTTCAGAAGCACCAGCGGGTGTATATCGTTCAAGTTTGCTGCCCCTGATTTTAGATGTTTCCAGTAACTTACCGGCTACACCTGAAATATTATGCTTCTTTAAAATTTCCTGACCTTCAGCAGAATAGTACAGCTTAAAGCCCCTATATAATCCCTTTTCGCCTACAACCGGCCAAAGCGTCTGTAATGGCTGTAAACTGTTCACAAGATAGAATTTCGGGGTTTGCAACTTGGTCCAATATTGAAAACTCTTTATTACCCCAACCCATCTTTCAAGAGCAAAGGGCTTAACATGATCCTGTATAAACGGGGTACGCTCTAACATCTGGTCAAATGCCTTACTCACAACACCTTGTCTAGTGCCCCATAACCGGCCTTGAACTTCTTCAAGACGTGTTGCCCAGTTCGGTAAACCCTGAGCCTTTACGGATTCGATAAGCGGCTGAACTTTGCGGTTCATGTCGGTTAAATGTTTCCACCTGTTGAACTGGATAACTTCGGCCTGATGTACCTTCAGGAAGTCGGTTGAATAACCTTCAGCACCTTTCCTATAAAGCAGACTGCCCCACCATTTTTGTTTTGTGGCCTTCTGGCCCACAATGCCCCGCAATGCTTCAGATATTTCCTGCCTCTCAAGTTCGGCAGCCTCGGCGAGATTCTGCTTGAGTACCTGAAATTGCTTTGTTCCCAATCTCAGAACGTCATACGGAATATGCCATTCAGGGTCAGCGGTATATTCGATATCAGCAACGGCAACGCCTTCTTGTTCCTGAGCCTTTTTGAAATCATATAATTTTTGATACGCTTCTTTTCGAGTCTCAGCACGTCCAATGAAATGCTTCTCTGGATTACCTTCGGCATCAACTGTAGTAAACGACAATTCATATTTACCAAAGAAACTGTGTTGAATATGGGACCACTGTTTTCCCCAATCTTCGGGAACATCCAAAAAGGCTAGGTCTTTTGCAATCTCAGCTTTGGTGCGGTTCTTATCCTTACCTACACCCGGCTTTGTGGTGGCAATATCCTTCTGATTTGCCAATTGCTGAAGTTCATCAATCGTTTTATTCTCATATATCGCCGCAACCATTTCACGCTTTTGCTTGATAATATTTTGCCTCATGGATTCATTTTGCAATTTGAAGTGCTTCAGAACAGGTTTAACCTCTGCGGGTACATCGACAGCAGCGTCGATCTGCTCAGGGGAGAAATGTTTGTCCATCAATTCAAAGAACTTTGCGCCCTTGCTCTGCTTAAATTCTTTGGGCAATGAATCATATACTTGGCCATCTGCTCTCAGTGTCGAATCAATAGCGTCACGCATCACAAGTCCGACCTCTGCCATAGTATCAGCAGCCTTGATTATGACAGGGTTTTTCGTGGCGCGGGCGGCATTGGTAGGACTCATTACATAGTTCGCAAGCGGGCCTATGTCCCTTTTTGACATCGAAACAGAGATATTCGGGTTTTCCGCTTCTATCTTGCCCACCGTGGTAACAGGTGGGATGTAAACAGCACCGGAATATTTACCACCGGGAAGCTTGCCGTACAGGTCGCTATATTCATCACCTTTGACCTCAAGCATTATCTTGTTGCCTTCGGCATAGCGAGCGTATCCGGCTTCAACTAATTCCGCTGCGGCTCTTTTATTCTCAGGAGCATACGAAATGGCCTCACGCTTTGCAGATTCAGCCAGAGTAACCCTAAGATACAGCTTTTTTGCTTCTAAACTAAGTGCCTCTAGGGGGGAGTTTGCGGAGCTAATAGTGACGTTCTCAGGCTGGGGGGTATTAGGGGCCGGTTGAGATATGTTCTCACTTATTGCGGGCCTTAAACCCTCTTCAACGACGGTTTGAAGCTCTTTGACAAGCTGGGGTGTAGGCACTTCTTTGAGCTCAGGGCTTGCCTGTCTGAGCGTATCCACGGCTTTGTTGACTTTGCCTTGCCTGAAGTATCCGACAGCTTCAAACATCGGGACAAGTGCGGCCTGCTTTGCCGCTTCTACGTCTGTTTGCCCCTCCAATTTGCCAGCACCGAAAAACGCAAGCGTTAGAGCAGGGATACGTGCGGCAGCTTCAGAAAATGCCTTGCCCGAAAAAGCAAGCGTCTTGCCCATCAATGCAGATTGCCCGACAGATAATGCACGATCGAGCAGGGTTTCGTCGTCAAGTGGGGCTTGTAAACCCGCCTGAAGCGCAAATTGCTTAGCACTACCTACAACGGGGATAGTTCCAAACTCTAAACCGAGCCGTGTAGCCGTTCCAAGCACTTCTGCGGCATCCTGCGCCCGAATTTCATTGTAGGTATTGGGATTAATATAACTCGAATACCGGTCGAAGGCGTCGTACATCGCCGCGAAATCGCCCTTGTTGGCTTGCCATTCACCCGGTAACAGTCCATTCTTACTTAACCATCTGGACAAACCAAAGGGATTGAATACCGAACGGGCATAAAACCCGGCATTACGGACAGCCGGGGGAAGGTCGGAAATCTTCTGCACCCAGTCATTCACCTGTTTATCGTATCCGCTCAAAGGCAGATTAAGACTACCAACATACTTTTCGATATATTCCTTTGCGTATTTCTCGCGCTCTTTTTCCTGCCATCTGACCATCAATTCAGGGGCGTTCACATCTGCCGGGTCGGCTGTTGTCTTGGTCAATGCGGTCAGTTCGTCAAAATGAGTTTCCACCACATTAAGAGGGGCATTGAGGGCGGTTGTCAGGTCAAAGACGCTTTTAGCTTTAGCGGCTTCTTGAACTGGATTAGACGGAAGGGAAACCGTATCGGGCTGGAATCCCATATCTGTTTCGGGCTGAAAATCTAAATTTTTCATAGTCTCGTATACCCCTGTTGAATTGCTTCTTCCAGTTTGTCAGCCGGGATAGAGCCGATTTGACCCGTTGGCGATTTGACCTTCACACGCTGGTTGATACCGGCCTGAGATAATCCAGCCTCATAGACTTTAGGGGTAAGATTATTCAGGTTATCCCTGTACTTTACTATTCGTGATTTCTGTTCCTGATATATCTGTGTATCCGTGGCGTTCGGATTTTTACGCAACCATTCATACATTTCCCGATTGTATTGCGTAAGCAGTTCACGCGATAACTGCACCCGCTGTTCTGCTGAGTCCCGTTCTTCTTTAGTAGGCGGCTTGCCGGTAAGAACACCCTGTAAGAGCAGATTCATTTCATTTTCAGCTTTGACGACAAGTTGACCCTTGCCATAATCAAGAGCCTCGCCAAACGACTTTTGCTGATATTCCACAACCTTGTCGATTTTGAGTTTGTTAAGGCGTAAGTATTCGCTGTGGCCCTCTTTGCCTGAGCCAAGATCACCTTTGAGAAGGGCGTCGCGTAAATCTTTGTCGTATTGGTCCGGGTCCTCATTACCCATCCAAATGCGGCTTGCCCTGTTCTCAAAGTCACTGATTGCGAACATATCACCTTTTTTGAATTTGCCGTCCTCCCATTCCTGCACATAATTAGTAACCACACGCGCCTGTTCGCCGGTCAAAGGATTGCCGGGGGCAGATATGGATTTACGCAGTTCCAGAACAAACTCACTACGCTGCGACGGGGTCAGAGTAGATTCATCAGCCTTTATCAGCTTGGAAAGAATATCTTTTTGGAATTGGTCTGAGGCAGCTTCCTGTGATTTATAGGCAAGGTGCAGCAGTTTGTCTCTTTGGTCCAACTGTTCACCGCTAAGCCCCTTCAGGTCCTCAAGGGATGCAATAGCCTTATTGGGGTCAGTATCTAAAGCAATCCGAGCCTGAGCAAGTTGGGAATTTATAGGCGCATTCGATACAAGGTGATCATATTCGGCTTGTGTCAGTAGGCCGGTATTCAAACCAGTCACGGCAAGTTTCTGATAATTCTTAACATCTCCAATTTCCAAAGCCTTTTGGCCGTTAAAAAGTATCTCGTCCTTGGCCTGATAGATCTTCATTGTTCTGTCAATGCCATTAAAATGCACCTGGGCCCGCGGGATAAAATCATCAAGGCTTTGCTTATAGGCATCATTCACTACTTGCCGCTTAGATTTCAGCGCACCCATATCAAACACAGCCTTGTCGTATATCTTTTTACGAGCATCGGGGTCTTGGGTCGTCTGGATTGTCTGGCTGGCAGCGTTCCAGATTTCTTTTGATTTACGGTCCAAGGTGGACAACTCGGCAGAATCCTGAGCCTTTTGAATTTTCATACCAATATCGAATACTGCCCCACCTAGACGCTCTGCGCCTGCGCCAATGGCTTCTGAGCCTTGGTTAGTGTTGATATTGGCCGTAACGCCTGCACTCTGGCCTGAAGGAGAAGCGTTTGTATATCTTATGCTTGTGTTGCCGGGGAATTTAGCCACGGTTTATCTCCTTTTGTCCGATTGCTAGACTGTGTAATCCTAGCAGATAGGTAGTCATTGATAGTTTTAAAGATTTGGCTGCTTTGCGAATACTGGACTTGTCGGCTTCTGAAAGTCTGACGTAAACCCGATTCGTTTTGGGTTTGCCTTTTAAGGCTTTGCGTACTTCTGATCTAACCACTGATTACCCTTTCAATAAAAAAGCCCGAACATACAAAACGAGCTTACTTTTCTTGTAAGCCGCCTTTGTACATCCGGGCCTGTATTGATTGAGGTGTCCGAGCGGTCAACTATTAACTTTTATGTACGTTTATATGTAAGCACATTAGCCGTAACAAGTCAAGACAAATCCACATATAAGATTTTATATAAGATGGGGTTGCCGAAAGAGTCTGACCGTATAAAAGCAAAAACCCAAGTCCTTATTTTTTAAAGACTTGGGTTATGGGCCCACAAGGACTCGAACCTTGGACACGCGGATTATGAGTCCGCTGCTCTAACCGACTGAGCTATGGGCCCGGTTTAGCAATAAGGCGGCGGTGAGATTCGAACTCACGAAATAACGGTTTTGCAAACCGTCCCCTTAGGCCACTTGGGTACGCCGCCAAACTCTTTATTTATAATGACTTATGATATTTTGTTTTTGATACCTTGTGAAAGCTACAACTTTGACTACAACCAAATTAGAGTTATAATATACCTAATAATTTGCTCTAAGTTATAATTCAAGGGCATAAGTCATGAGTTCACAAATTCCTAAACGAAAAACACGTTCCGACAAATTCCCGCTTACCTTACATCCTACCGGGCAATATTGCAAGAAGATTAAGGGAAAGCTATACTACTTTGGTGCTGATAAACAACGGGCTTTGACCAAATACTTTGAACAAGCGAAATGGTTACATGCTGGGCAGGATTTGCCTCGGCAATCAGCGACGCAAGCCATGGACTTGAAAACTCTCTGTAATTTGTATTTGGAATTTAGGAAATGCGAGTCAAAGGTGGTGAAATTCGTTTGCGGCAACTATGTGATCAGACTCGATTGTTAAAGCGATTTGTCAAGTATCTGGGCAAGAATTGCAATGTTGCAGATATTACCACGATATCTCTGCAACAATATCGTACCAATTTGGTAAAGTCAGGCAATGCTGCGTCAACTGTAAACAACCACATCAGTGTATTTAAGGCAATGTTTAATTGGGCTATGGATAATGAGGTATTAAATGCCGTGCCGAATTTGAAAGCAATTAAAAAAAGCTCTTGTTCCAAACAAACGAAATTTATATTTACTGCAGACCAGATAAAATTACTTGTAGAAGCCAATACCCAGATGAAAGCAATGATTTGGCTTGGACTAAATTGCGGATTTGGTTGTACTGACTGTTCTGAGCTTCTTTGGAAACATTTAGATTTGGATAATGGCCGTGCCGATTTTGCCCGCACAAAAACGAATATTGGTAGAAACCTCCCTTTGTGAAAAGAAACAGTGGAAGCATTAAAATCATTGCATCGGGTTAATGACAGAGTGTTCAATACGCATCATGGTAATAAATTTGTGCGGGTAGAAGTCAAACCTAAAGAGGACGGTACTTGCATGATGGTCAGAGCTACAATGAAATAAGTGACGAATTTGCACGGTTGCTGAAAATAACTGAAATTGCAGTTCCTAAGGGTGTCGGCTTTTATACGCTTCGGCGGACTGCGGCAACGCTGGCAGCTCGTTCCGGCGATCCATTTGCTGTTCAGAAGCTGCTTGGGCATGCTGATCTTAAAATGGCCTCGGTATATGTTCAGGATGTAAGCGAGCAGACCGATAGAGCAATTAATAATAGCCGAAAGTTAATTCTTGGTCAGGCTGAGGGCGATGGGGCAGCAAATACAACTTCGTCGCAGAATTAATAAACACACTCCCCCGGTGGCACTCTCACAGGCCCAAATAGTTTTTTACCTGGGGCAGCTTTCTGGTTCGGATGGTCTTGGTGGGTCTCGGTGATGGTGGTGGGCTATCATTTTCTGTTCGATATATTTTGTCGAGCCATTCACGTTTCATGCGGTAATGACCTTTTTGAGCCATGTTGCCGCCTGTTTCAACAACATTAATGGCGTCCATACGCCGTTGCGAATAATACGGTACACGATACTTTTTGAAAGCTTATCACCATTTGAGCAGTCTGCTCCGGGAGCCAAAGATATGATCGGGTCAGAGCCTAACTGGACGCGTATAAATATAGCCGGAAGGCGCATCAGCAACATCCACAGGTGGTCGCCAATTGAACAAACAATTCCTATTCACTATTCGCTATTAATGCGTCCCTACAAATATCTGCCCTGACGTGGTCGCCTTTAATGCACTATAAGATTTGTAAACCGGACTGAACACATACCCGGCCTTGCTAGGCGTAATCCTTCCCGTCCAATTATAAGGTACATATATAATAAAACACCCCTCGTTATTTGTAACAAAGTTTCCTCCACCATTGCTAGCCGTTACCGTAACACCTGCAATCGCCGTTCCTTCGCTAGTTTTAGCATAACCCCAAACCATCGGCCTGACGTAGCCTGTAAAATTTTGTCCGCTCTTACTGGAAGTTACATTGGTATAGCTTCTGCTTGCGGGCACAAAATCTATTTGTGATGACTGGGCAACACTCAAAATTCCGCTCCAGTTATATGGTACCTTCAGCGAATAGTACCCTTGAGAATTCGTGTTTGTCGTAATACTGCCAGCTTTAACAGCGAATTGACTCATAGGAGTTCCATTAATATTAAGTAAACGCCCGCTCAATGTCGGCATCACATACGCCGTCAAATTCTGCCCGCTCTGGCTAGCTTTAACCCCTGTATAACTTCGCGACGGAATCGTGTAACCGCTTTTAGCCCCAGTTAGCTTTCCCGTCCAGTTATATGGAACCTTGATCGCATATGCCCCTGTGCTGCTCGTTGTTGTTGCACCAATACCAACCGCCGTCACCGTAACACCCGCAAGCGCAGTCCCTCCGCTCGTCTTGACATATCCCGAAATGGTCGGCATCACATACGCCGTATAATTTTGCGAAACCATGCTGGTTGTAAGATTTGTGTAACTTCTGTAAGCCGGCGAAATGGTCAACCCGGATTTTATCCCCGTCAGCCTTCCTGTCCAGCCATAAGGTACTTTAATCGTAAAATACCCATTGCTGTTGGATGTAGTCGTCCCAGCCCCCCCGCTTGCTGTCAAATTCACGCCTCCAGCCGGTGTCCCGCTGCTCCTCAATATACGCCCGCTCAAACTCACCAGCTTTACACCGATCCTGACCTTATCAAATCCAGCCCCTGTATTGTAATTGTTCGCCTCGTTCGATTCTGTAACAGCATTGCCGGGATCTATCTTCATCCCAAGATAAATACTGCTCAGCCCCGCGTACCCGCTCGGCAGCGTCGTCGGAATTACAATATTAGGCGACACCCCGGTACCATACCCGTTCGGATCGATCACCGAACTAAAAACTCCTGTCCCCGCCAACTTGTAATCATCCCCATCCCCGATCACAGGATCATTCGAAATGTAAAACCAAACATTAAACGCGCCTGATCTTGTGTGGCCGACGTTTTTAACAATGTACTGTACATAAACCGACTGCCCCCATTTGACGCTGGTGATCGGCAAATGTGTGCTGGCGTCATAAACCTTGAAAAAATACGCCTCGTTTCCCGCCACCCTCGCCGCCGTAAGATCAGCAGGAGGCCCATAAAAACACGCCAGCTCGATTTCACTCGGATTATGACCAGCCTTAAACGCCCTCGTTGCAAAACTGCATGAATTGCTTATCGTTACAGGCCCGGTATATAATTCCGAATCCTCATCCGGCGTGTTACCGTCGATAGTATATCTTATCTCTGCGTCCGACATCGCACACGACAGATTCACATCAACCGGCTCTGTAAAAGTAGCACCAGCCGGTGCTATTGTAACACCCTCAACTCTTTCAAGCGGCTCCGCCGTCTCATACGCCCCCATATCAACTACAGAATTCCCATCCTCATTCCCGTCGACAATCCTCGCATCCCCGTTTGCGTCCGCCACAATCCCGCCCGGTACATAATCATTCCTGCCGGCATCCAAACATGGCGACCCCGCACTAAGATGAAGATCACCGAATTCGTCGGCAAGCCCCGAACCATCACGAAATATAGGGCTTCCATTGTAAACAAGCGGCATATCCGCAAAATTCGGGTCAGCATCTATATTGCCAGAACCTGCCCCCGTCCATCCGCCAACTATATCGCTGTTATATACTTGGGCAGTGCCGCCAAAATTTAGTATCTGGGCTACTGGATCATCTCCGACCAGCGGACCGTCTTGAAAACCCATAATTATACTGTTGGCAACCACCAACTCGCAATTCGAGGTATTGATTATAGCTGAAGCACCACCTATGCTGCTGTTGTATAACAAAGTGCAATTATAAAATTGCGCGTTGCTGCTGCCTTCATTTTGTAAAACTGCTCCTACATCCCCACATAAACATATTACGGGACTGATATTAAACACAAAGGTGCAATTGTGAAAAACAGCTGTACTGCCGCCCGCGTTTAAAAAACATTTGCCTGTTTCGTTGCCAATGAATTTGCAATTTTCAGCATACACATTGCTCGCCAGGCTGTTATAAATTATCCCGCCTCCACTGTTTTTAGTAAAAATACAATTTATCAGTGTCGGTTCGCTCGCAGCGTTATATATGCAGGCATTTCCACCGGAATTATTATTTCTGAAAGTGCAGTTCCTTATTGTCGGGTCGCTTGAATTATTATACATTCCTCCGCCGCCAGGGTAATTGGCATTGCTTGCCATTATCGTAAACCCATCCAGCACCGCGCTGTTGGTTAAATTTATCCCCACCGGATGATTAAAAACATGATACGAATTATCACTGGAATTTCCAACCGTCCCAATATCCCCGCTCAGTATCGTCTCGTTGACCTGCCAGTCCCTGTCATTAAAATCCGTCTCATCCCCCGCAAACCCGCCGTAAATCGCAACCCCGTTTTTCATACAGAACGATACTGACCTATCAGTCCCGCTTGTGGGCTTATAAGTCCCACCCTTAATCCAAACCTCATCCCCACTCACCGCCGCGTTTATGCCTGCCTGAAAGCCCGCTTTCGCATTAGCCCAGCTCAAACCGTCTGCTGCGTTATTGCCGCCATTCTTAACATATATGACTCGCCCCGATGTCGCCCCGCAAAAAAATGAAAACACGACCACGCTCAAAACCACCCCGCCCGCGACCTTGCAAAGTTTCATTCCCGCATCTCCATTACTAAACAAAATGTAGCTACATTCTACAGCTTTTGTCAACTAAAGTCAACCTAAGAACTCCGTCCTATCCATATTCCGGAACACAAACTACACCCCCATTACCCCCCTGGCACCCCCCAAAAAATCATTTTCAGCACAGCAAAATGTTTAAAAGAACCTGCCGAAAACAGTTGACAATCCCCCAGAAAAATGATTTATTACTCGCTTCTGATCGACCACGGGGACGTAGCTCAATTGGTTAGAGCATCGGACTGTCGATCCGAAGGTTGAGGGTTCGAGCCCCTTCGTCCTCGCTTCATAAGCCCTTGTAGGTCAAGCACTTACGAGGGCTTTCTTTTTAAACCTGCAACCTGTTTTCGTGCCGTATAACCTTTTTTATAACTTTGAATGGTTTACGGAGAACGAAAATGGCAAGATCTGCTCAGCTTAATAGACAAAGTAACCATCATCAACAGCGGTAAAGGCAATACGGACGCTGTGCATGGAGGGACTCACCAACCATTTTTATGGTCTTGCCAGTCGCAACAAGTTCACCGCCCTGGATGAGCAATTCACTTACCTTCAGCACTCCACTTATTTGATCAGAATTGGACACGCATTCAAAACTGCCATCCGCCCTGTTTGAATTTATA
>Ga0154577_1214_pt5 | contig 15253 bp, 12 predicted proteins | sample RifGroF2_FD_116006 | JGI IMG/M metagenome (GOLD analysis project Ga0154577, IMG submission 116006) | Planctomycetes bacterium GWF2_42_9
AAAACATACCTGATTGGCCAAGGACTGGAGTGGAATGGCCTATGGCAGGCAATTGTGCGGCTATGATGGGCGATTTTGAAAAAGCCATTCAGCTTAATAAAAATATACTTAATGAAAAATTAAATGCCGAAGATTTCCAAACTAATCAATGCTATTTTGTTATTCTTAATTGCTGTATCGATTTTGAATTAACTGGTTCGCTGTATATGGTTAAGGATAGTTTTGTCGCGGATAACAATAATGTTAAATTTAATTTTGCAACAATCCCGAACGGCGGCGGAGAGATAATTTTTAGAATAAATAATCCTGATAAAACGACAATCCTTATTAACGGCCTAAGACAGATGTTTAAGTCTGTAAATGGGAAATGTATTATTCCGGTTAAAATGAACGCCGGTCAAATAATAAGCTGCGAATTAATTTACGAGAAAGATGTGAAATGAAAATTACAGGTACTTTTTTAGATGAGATCACCTACGATATTCCATCGAATAATTGGTCGCAGGCTCAATGGGACAACGATTTTGCCGCGATGAAGCGGATCGGTATCGATACTGTGATAATCATTCGTTGCGGCTTGAGCAAACAAGCGATTTTTAATTCCAAAGCAATAAGTCAAAAAGTCAAATTGCTTCCTGTCTATACTGATTTGGCAAAGATGTTTCTCGAACTTGCTCAAAAACATCAGTTGAAATTATTTTTCGGCACCTATGATTCGAATATTTTCTGGCCTAAAGGCAATCTTAAAGAAGAAGTTGAAGTCAACCTCGCTGTTGTAGATGAAATTTGGGAAAAATACGGGAAATATTCATCTTTTGCGGGCTGGTATATGGCACACGAATTCGGCAGACGATATGCCGATATTCCTGAAAGTATTAAAAAAATTGCAGACCATTGCAAATCGGTCAGCGGCGGATTGCCTGTAATTATGTCGCCGTATATGTGGGGGATAAAGGCCGCCGGCAATGACGCGATAAATCTTGCGCAGCACCGCAAGGAATGGGATGAGATTCTCTCGATTCTGCACAAGAGTGTCGATGTTGTCGCTTTTCAGGATGGCCACGTCGATTTTGAGGAATTGAAGGATTATATTTGTGTAAATAAAGAACTGCTTAATAAATACGGGATGCAATCTTGGTCGAATGTTGAGTCGTTCGACAGGGATATGCCTATAAAATTCCCTCCAATCGATTTGCGAAAAATGCTTTGGAAGATGGTTTTTGCCGAGCAAGCCGGGGTTGAGAAGTGTATAACATTTGAGTTTTCGCATTTTATGAGTCCGTACTCTACTTGGCTTTCTGCTAGAAATTTATATTTTGCATATTGTGAGCATTTTGGAATTGATGTAAGTGATATATACGGAAAGGTAATGAAATGAAATTAGGATTTAATTTATTTTTGGTTTTTGCGTTTTGCTGTTGTGCGTTTGGAATGGATAATGATTTCAAACAGATAAGCAAAAGCGATTATATAGATAAGGTCAAAGGCGGTTGGCTTGGTCAGATCGCGGGAGTAACCTGGGGCTATCCTACCGAATTCGCTTATATGGGTAAAATGGCATCTGAAGTATTTTTGCCAAAATGGAAGCCGGCAATGATCAATGAAGGTTTCTGCCAGGATGATATGTATGTTGAGATGACGTTTCTTCGCACGCTTGAAACGTATGGTTTCGATGTTTCGCTGCGTCAAATCGGGATAGATTTTGCGAATAGCGAATATGGTTTGTGCCACGCAAATGACAAGGGCAGGTGGAATCTCCGCAAAGGTATTGCTCCGCCTGATTGCTCTCACCCGAAATTCAATGAACACGCTGATGATATTGATTACCAAATCGAAGCAGATTTTTCCGGTTTGATTGCACCCGGTATGCCTGACTATGCAATCGAGGCAGGTGAAAAATTTGGAAGACTGGTATGTTATGGCGATGGAGTTTACGGCGGGCAATTTGTTGGCGCTATGTATTCGCTGGCGTTTTTTGAAACTGATATGCAGAAAGTTGTCAAAAACGCTCTGGCGTATATTCCCGCTCAAAGCCAATATTATGAATGTATAAGCGATGTTATAAAAGGTTTTGAACAAAATCCGAATGATTGGCGCAAGACGTGGAACAGCATTAATGCTAAATATCACAAGGATATTGAATATCGTCAGTTTAGCTGCACAATCGCAAACAATTTCAATATTGATGCAAAGATTAATGGTGCGTATATTGTGATGGGGCTACTTTATGGTCGCGGCGATTTTGAAAATACAATAAAAATATCGATGATGTGTGGTCAGGATTCCGACTGCAATCCGTCAAATGCCGCAGGCATACTTGGAACCGCTATCGGCTATAAAAATATGCCGGAAAAGTTTAAACAAATTAAGAATGATGAGAAATTTTATTACACAGAATATAATTTTCCACAGCTTATTGATGTAAGTGCAAAATTGGCACAGCAGCTTGTTGTAAGAAATGGCGGCAGAAGTGAAGATAAAGACGGCAATACCATTTGGTATGTTCTGCAAAAACCGGTTCCATCTGTTTTGCTTGAGCAATCCAATAATCCGCGTTCGCCGGTTGGAAGCATTTTCACAAAAGAAGAAATGGCAAAAATAAAATTTCATAATCCTGAAAATGTCGAAAAATTGCCGCCTGCCTTTGTTATAAATGATTTTGCTCCCGGCTGGAGAGTAATTGACTGCGGCGATTATATGCTCCCGGGTCTTTATGATGAATGGGACGGCCATAAATCAGTTTTGGTTACGCACCCATATAGTCAGACAGTACCGTGCGTAATCGCGACAGATTATAATGTGCCTGCGGACGGAAAAACGAAACTGCATATAATTGTCGGCCATCATTATATGGGTAATTTTGTGTTGATAGTAAAAGCGGACGGTAAGGAATTGTTGAATAAAGAAGTTTCGGAAGCAACAGCGACCAAACATTTTCTTGAAGAATATGTTGATTTATGTGAGTATAAAGGCAAGACTGTTAAATTGGAACTGTTTAATCAGGCTAACGGCTGGGCTTGCGAATCAGCATACTGGGACGTAATTGAGTTTGTTCACGAATAAGGAAAGACCATATTGATGGTAAATAAAAAGTTTGCGGAACTTGCGGTGTTTTATAAAGAGGCGCTGCTGAACAATGTCATTTATTTTTGGATGAAAAAATCTCTCGACAGGGAACACGGCGGTTATTTCACCTGCCTTGATAGACAGGGGAATGTCTACGATACGGATAAGTTCGTTTGGCTTCAATGCAGACAGGTATGGATGTTTTCAGCCCTATACAATAGATTGGATAAAAACAGTCAATGGCTCGACACCGCTAAACTTGGCGCGGATTTTCTTGCCAAAAAAGGTATGGACAAAAATGGCGACTGGTATTTCTCACTCGATAGAACCGGCAAGCCGCTTATCGCACCATATAATATCTTTAGCGACTGTTTTGCCGCTATGGCATTCAGCCAGTATGCTCTTGCATCAGGCGATGCCAAATCCAAAGACATAGCTGTAAATACATATCAAAATATTCTAAAGCGTAAATCAAATCCTAAAGGCAAATATACAAAAGCCGTTGAAGGTACTCGCCCGATGATTTCAATGGCTGTTCCGATGATTTTGGCAAATCTCTCACTTGAGATGGAATGGCTTTTGACGCCTAAGCAGCTTGAGGAATCACTGGATTTATGCGTCAAGGAAGTTTTGGAATTATTCTATGATAAAGAATCTGGATTGCTTTTAGAAAATGTTTCACCTGATGGCCGGCGGATCGATTGTTTTGAAGGCAGACTCATAAATCCCGGCCACGGCATTGAGGCGATGTGGTTTTTGATGGATATTGGCAGACGCAGAAACGATGCCAATCTGATTAAAAAATGTGCTGAAATAATGCTAAAAATTTTACGGTACGGCTGGGATGAGCAGTATGGCGGTATATTTTATTTTCTCGATATTGACGGAAGACCACAGCAGCAGCTTGAATGGGACCAGAAATTATGGTGGGTGCATCTTGAAACGCTCGTTGCGTTGCTAATGGCTTATGAAAGTACCGGTAAAGACGAATATTGGCAGTGGTTTGAAAAGATACACGATTATTCCTGGCAGCATTTTGCCGACAAACAATATGGTGAATGGTTCGGCTATCTCAACAGACATGGCGAAGTTCTTTTGCAGTTAAAGGGCGGCAAATGGAAAGGCTGTTTCCACGCTCCGCGCGCGTTTTGGCGTTGCTTCCTTGAACTGGAAAAACTGGCGGCCAAATAAATTTCGGATGCAGTATGAATCGAACATTTGATTTATTGGTTGTGCTTGCTTATCTGGCGGGTACTTTTTTTGTCGGCATTTTCGCCAGCAAAATAATTCATCGCGGCCGAAAAAACACGGAAGATTTTTTCCTTGCCGGTCGTGATATGAAGGGATGGATAACGGGAATGTCTTTTGCGCTCGTTGCCGTCAATGCCGATGTTGCTCCGCTTTATGTCGGTATGAGTGCCGCTATGGGGCTTTCCGTTTGCTGGTTCTTTCTATCTCGTTTCAGTATTGGCTGGCTTGTAATCGCGACTTTATTTGCTGTTAAATGGCGGCAAATAGGCATTTCCACCGGTCCTGAATTTTTTTCATTGAGATTTAAAGGCAATTCAGGAAAAATTGTTCGCATCTATATGTCTTTGTACGGTCTTTTTGTCGGTATGATACCCTGGATCGGCGCCGGGCTGCTTGGTCTTCATTTGATCATTGGCCCAATATTCAACATTAATGATAAATTCGTAACAATAGCCATCATAGTTCCTATTATGCTGGGATACATTTGGATTTCAGGTTTTGCCGGTGTGCTTATCGTCGATGTTTTCCAAAGTATTGTAATCATTGCCGCCAATATTTCTTTACTGTTTATTGTTCTTCATCGATTCGGAGGCCCAAGCGGTCTGGCAGATGCGATTACAAACGTTCACACTCAATTCGCGTCAAATATTATGAATCCGCTTCCTCAATCCGGCAACGCAATCTTAACTCCTTTAGTTGTGTGCGCGTGGTTTGTTCTTTCAACTTTTGGTATTGGCGGAAATGTCGGTGCGGAAGGGCAGCGCATTATCTCTTGTCGTGATAACAAAGAGGCCGCGAAAATGGCGGTTTGGGCGCTGATTATACTCACCATTATACTGCTTTCGCTTACGTTGCCCGCACTTGGCGCAACGATAAATCATCCTCAATTATATCAGGCTTCGCCTGCGGAACGTGAACGTGCTTATGGTTTGCTTCTCAACGACTTTTTACCCAAAGGTTTTTTGGGCATTGCATTGGCTGCGATTGTCGCATCTGTAATGTCAACTGTTTCGGGCTTTTTAAATTATGGTTCGCAAACTCTCGTTAATGATGTCTATGGTACTATCTGCGGCAAACCAAAAGACGCTAACGCACTTTGGCTCGGCAGATTTTTTATGCTTGTTATTATGGCCATTGCATTAATTGTAGTTTATTATTCAAATAGTCTTATCGGTATCGCGGTTGTATTGATCGGTCTTTTTGGTTCGACTGCTCTTATCGGCTGGGCGCAATGGTGGTGGTGGCGGATAAATTTTAAATCTTGGCTAACCGCAAATATTGCCGGCCCGGTTGTTTATTTTTCTTTGACATTTATTCTAAGCAGGATTGAATGGTGGCAGCGGCAATCAATGCAGGGCGAATCAATTAAACATCAGATGCAAATGTACCAGGCCATTATTTCAATGTTAATTACAACTGCCGCTTGGGTTGCTGTAACGCTGCTGACTAAGCCGGAAGATATGGATTTATTGAAGAATTTATACCGCAAAGCTCATCCGCCAGGCCTGTGGAAACCTGTTCGATTAGCTTTGGAATCGCAGGAAGGCAGAAAAATTGAAACTCAAAAATTATTGATACCTGCCGGCTTTATGGTTTCAATCATTGGCGCTGTTTGGCTAGTTAGTTCTGTTTTATGTCTTTCCTTGCTTTTTGTAGCGAAATGGAAGCAGGCCGGAATTTACGGCATCTTTGGGGTTGTTTTTGCGATATTATTCAAATACAGCTTTAGATGGCATATTAATCGTATGTCAAAAGTAGATAAGATTAATTAACAAGATTAGATGCGAGATATTTTGGGGGAGTATTTTTTACGATATTCTACCGGGCTTATGCCCGTCTCAAATTTGAAGTATCTTGAAATATGGCTTGCATCTGTAAACCCTAAACTTTTTGCAATTTGAGTTATCGGCAAATCAGTATCGATCAGTAGATGACGAATATCTTCCGTGCGGGCCTGTTTTATCGCATTATGTATTGAAATGCCAATATGCGTTTTAAATTTTCTCGCCAGATTTCTTCTCGACATTCCTGCCGCAGAGGCAATGTCCTCAACCTGTAACATACTTCTGCTGTGATTTTTTATATAATCCAGCGCTTTTAGAATGTCCTTATCGTCTATTGCGAAAATATTTGTTGATTGCCTGTTAATTACTTCAATCGGACTTATAGGAATGATCTGCTGATTTATTTTTTCACCGTTCATCAGTGAATCGAGTAATTGTGCTGCCTGAAATCCGGCATCTTTGCTGTTATATGATATGCTGGATAGCGATGGTGTTGTCAGGTTGCATTCAATTTCGTCGTTATCGACGCCAAGTACCGCGATCTCTGACGGCACTTTTATATTATTCTCCTGGCATATCTGAACCAGCCGAATGCCCAAATCGTCATTTGCCGCCAATATTGCTATTGGTTTTGGTGTTTTTTTAAGCCAGTTTGAAAGTTTCTGTTTTTCCTGCGGCGTATTCTTTGTAAATTCATCCGAACTTGTCAGATATATATCCGTTGACAGACCGAGCAGATTATTTGCTTGTGTAAAACTTTGCTCTCTCTGCATCGACCATTCAAAAACTCTAAAACCATAAAACGCGAAATTTCTAAACCCGCGTTCGACGAAGAAATCCGATGCCATTTTTCCAATAGCGTTGTTATCGCAGATGATGTATGGAATATTATATAGTTTACTCTCTTCGGTGAAGTGGGCTACAATTGCGGGCAGTCCCCTGAAACTAACCTTTTTGGCATTGTCCTGATTTGGAATATAAGCAATCGCTCCATCAAACCCTACATCTTTAAGAACGATGGGCTTGTTTTTTGAATTTTGCTTTTCAAGGTATGGCGGCAACTGTGTTGTGAGATTCCAGGCTCCGTTTAATTTTGAAAATTCTATGATTCCTCGCGTAAAATTGTAACCGAAAGGGTCCGATCGCGAAACCATAATCATAACTTTTTTCAAGGACATAGGCATTACCATTATTTTACATTATTTATGTTTAAAAGTCAATTCTATATGGATGTAAAGGGAAGAGTTTCGGGCTTTGTCTTCATCGGAACTAAAGAAGTATTTGTCAGGGATTATTAAACATCCCTTAAGATAAATCCCTGATTTTATTAACGTGCAATTCTCTTTAAAGTATTAATTTTAAAGGCGAATTCATTTGGAAAATCTAACTGAAAATAAACCAGAAAAAAATTGGCACGGCTTCACATCCGAAGAAGTCATACAAAGGCTTGACACTAAAATCACCGGCCTAACAGATTCGCAGGCAAGGCAAAGACTTTCAGAATTTGGCCCAAACATCCTTGCTCCCAAAAAAAAGGAATCCCTTTTTGTCGTATTTATTCACCAGTTCAAAAGTCCACTGGTTTACATACTCCTGGCCGCTGCAATAGTTAAATTCATTTTTAAAGGTTTGCTCGATGGCTCCGTCATCTTGGGCGTTCTTCTTTTTATGGCAATAATTGGATTCGTACAGGAAGCCAAAGCTCGCAAAGCAATGGATGCTCTGCAACGTATGGTCTCACTTAAAGCGAAAGTCAAACGCGATAACAAGCTGACCGAAATCGAACCCAAAGACATTGTTCCCGGCGACATCATCGCAATAGAAAGTGGTGATCGTGTACCGGCAGATGCTCGTCTTATTGAATCTCAAAACCTCAAAACAAATGAAGCCGCCTTCACCGGGGAATCAATGCCGGCCGAAAAAGAAACCGGCACAACCTCTCACGATGCATCGATCACCGATCGTACAAATATGATTTATATGGGAACAAACGTTACTTCAGGCCGAGCCAATGCAGTGGTCGTTTCTACTGGTATGTCAACAGAGATAGGGAAAATCGCCGGAGCTATGCGCGACATAGCATCGGAAAAAACGCCGCTGCAAAAAAGCATTCACAGCCTAAGCCGTTACCTCATTGTCATTGTTCTTGTTGCTTGCGTTTTACTCGGTTTCGCAGGATTTTGGCGGCAAATTTCATTGATCGAAATTTTTATGCTTGCAGTTTCCGCTGCTGTTGCGGCAATCCCAGAAGGTCTGCCCGCCGTGGTAACGATCGTTCTGGCCATCGGTATGCAGATAATGGCACGCAATAACGCTATCATCCGAAAACTCGTTGCCGTCGAAACCCTCGGCTCTACAACCGTTATTTGCTCCGACAAAACCGGAACTCTTACGCTAAATCAAATGACCGTAGGCAGACTTTTCTGCGATGATAAAATCGTTGAAGTTACCGGAGCAGGCTATGAACCAACCGGCCAATTCATTGAAAACAACCAAACTTTGTCTCTTCCTTTGAAAGACTCATTCGAAAAATTATTAACCGCTGCGGCTTTGTGCAACGACGCATCTCTCACAAAGAAAGGGTATAATTACGACATCATTGGAGATCCAACCGAAGGCGCACTTGTCGCCTTGGCAGAAAAAGCAGGCATCAAAAGAGATGAGGCAGAAAGACAGTCGCCCAGAATAAGCGAAATCACTTTTGAAAGTGAAAAGCAGTATATGGCAACACTCAACCGCGGCAAGGATAATAATGCCCTTTGGCTTAAAGGCTCTCCCGAAAGGGTCCTTTCAATGTGCGGTAAAATTTTAGAACAAGGTCAAATTAAAGACCTTACAGATGACCAGAAAAATAAAATACTAAAAACCAACGAAGATTTCGCCAGAAATGCAATGCGGGTTATCGCAGCAGCTTTCGCTGAATACCCCGCTGATAAAATTGACGAAGAAAAACTGCCCGGAACTTTGATATTTCTAGGCCTTTTCGGTATGATTGATCCCCCCCGAGATGAAGCCATTAAAGCAGTATCGCAGTGTCAGGATGCCGGAATGAAAGTTGTGATGGTTACCGGCGACAACAAGATCACCGCAAAAGCGATAGCAGACCAGATCGGTTTATCAACAGGAAAAGCGATCACTGGTTCAGAACTTTCGCAGCTAAGCACCGAAGATTTGCATTCGCAGATTGAGGATATTCTCGTCTTCGCACGCATCGAACCGCTGCACAAATTACGCATCATCGAAGCGTTTAAAAGTCGCGGCGAAATTGTCGCAATGACCGGCGATGGCGTAAACGATGCTCCCGCTCTGGAGTCTGCAAATATCGGCATTGCTATGGGAATCACAGGAACCGATGTTGCCAAGGAAGCCTGTGATATGGTCCTTGCAGACGACAACTTTGCTACCATTGTTGTCGCGGTGGAAGAAGGTCGAGCCATTTTTAATCGCTTGCGAAACGTTATTTTATTCCAGTTAAGCACCTGCTTTGGCGAACTGTTGGTTTTAATATCCTGTGTTTTCTTTCTTGGAAAATCGCCCCTTATGCCTCTGCAAATTTTATGGATAAATCTCGTAACAGGAGCAATGATGTCGATTCCACTCGGCCTTGAACCTAAAACAGGAAATGAACTAAAACAGCCGCCGCGAGACCCTAAAGTCGGCCTGCTCTATTTCGGTATGATGATGCGAGTTGCTTTTTTCGCCTCGCTTTATGCGATTTTATCCACAATTATTTTCGCTTTACTCTTAGGAAAGATTCCCTTTGAAGATGCTTCGACAATTATATTTTGCAGTGTTGTCCTTTTCGAATGGGTTTTAGCTTTCATAAGCCGTTCTGATGAAATTACAATTTTTAAACTTGGTATTTTTAAAAATCGTTGGATGATTGGAGCTGTAATACTTGCCATTCTTTTCCAGTTATCAGTAATATACATACCCGCATTTCAAAGGCCATTCACAACAGTTCCGTTATCATTATATCAATGGTCAATAGCATTAATACCGGGGCTGATTATATTCGCTTTCGAAACAATCAGAAAAAGTTTATTCCCAAAACTTTTCAGCAAAGGTAAGTATAAAAAATGACAAAAGGGTATTCATGTCAGTAAAAAAATGCACGCCTTATATTTATCAATATACCTTTGATTTGTACTCTTTCAATCTTGTGAAAATTATATAAATCCTATGGTTTTCTTGTTAATCATCTTCCGACAAGTGCAAATTTGAACAATTTAGTTTTAATTTATAATGAATAATCATATGGTGATTTTCAAGTATTTTATTGGAAAGAGTATTAAATTTTAATTCAACGACAAAAAGCCACAGAATTATTTTCACAGTGAGGGTCAATTAGAGGAAAAACTATATAAGAAAATTAACGTAAGTGCTTATCTTAAAAGTAAATGCGAGCGGAGGGAGTCGAACCCACAAGCCCGTTAGGACACAAGGACCTAAACCTTGCGCGTCTGCCAGTTCCGCCACGCTCGCTTTAATTATTTTTGTTTTTCCTTTTCCTTCGAAATCTCTTCGATTTTCTTTTCTGCCTTTTCTAAAATACCTCGGCAGTGTTTTATAAGTTCCATTCCCTCTTCGTATTGTGTCAAACTCTGCTCAAGAGAGATTTGGCCGCTTTCGATTTTAGCAACAATTTCTGTCAATTTTTTCAAAGCCTGCTCAAAAGAGAGGCTATTCATATTTTCATTTTTTTCTACCATAGTATCTATCTTACGTTTAAAACCTTAATTTTGCAAGAAATTACTATTTTACCAGTTTAAGTTGTTCCGGCAGCCACATAGATAAAGCCGGCACATACGTGCAAATCAGAAGTGCCGCTATCAAGGCTACATAAAATGGGAGAATATGACGGATCACCTTTGAAACCGTGGTTTGAGCTATGCCGCAGCCCAAAAACAGGCATGTTCCCACCGGCGGCGTACAAAGGCCAATGCAGAGATTCATAATGAGGATAATGCCAAAATGAAGCGGGTGGATGCCGAATTTTAAAACCACCGGCAAAAATATCGGCGTAAAAATCAGGATCGCTGGTGTCATATCCATAAAGCAGCCGACTACGAGCATAAGGGCATTAATAATCAACAGTACCAGGACTTTATTGTTAATTGTTCCAATCAAAGCCTGGCTGATATTTTGGGGCAGATTTTCGGAAGCCATAACCCACGACATTGCCATACTTGTACCTATTAAGAGAAAAACGACCGATGTGGTTACGCCTGTTTGCAAAAACAATTTCGGCAGTTCTTTGAGTTTAACTTCACGATAAACCAGCACCGCAAGAATGAACGAATAAAGGACGGCAACCGCAGATGCTTCTGTCGGGGTGAACCAGCCAAGCAAGATGCCGCCAATCGCGACAAAAATCAAAAACAACGGCCCGACAGATTCGAGAAGCATTTTAATGGTTTGTTTTATTGTGAATGTTTCGCCTTTGCCGTAATTATGTTTTATGGAGATCAGGCTGCTTACAAGCATTAAGGCTATACCGGTCAAAATGCCTGGAATATACCCGGCGATGAAAATAGCAGCGATCGAGACCATTCCGCCGGTTGCCAGAGAATAAACGATCATCACATTGCTTGGCGGAATCAAAAGGCCTGTTGTTGAAGCACTAACAGTTACTGACGTATTGAATTCTCTATCGTAGCCCTTGCTGTTCATCAGAGGAACCATAAAGCCGCCAATGGCTGATACCGCAGCCGTTGCAGAACCGGAAATTGCTCCGAATAACATACAGGTAAGAATATTCACCAAAGCCAATCCCCCGCGGAATCTTCCGACTAACGCATTGGCAGCGTCAATAAGTCTGCGTGCGATTCCGCCTTTTTCCATCAGCAATCCCGAAAGAATGAAAAATGGAATCGCCAAAAGCGCAAAGCTGTCAATGCCGGTAGCTATTTTATGTGCGACCGCAGTAAACGCGGGCAAATCGCCTATTGCGATAATTGCTAGCACTGTAGAAATTCCCATACAGAATGCGACAGGTACGTTTATCAGCAGCAGAATGAAAAAACTAGCGAACAAAACTATTATTGGCCAAGTCATATTAAATCGCGTCCTTTCGTTCGGTTCGTTGAGTGTTGCCGGATGGTTTCAATCTTTCAGACATAGCAATAAGGGAATAAAGAGTCATAAAAAAACCGCTGATGGGTATTGCCAAATATACATAGCCGACTTCGACACCAAGCGAAGGCGAAACCTGGCCTAATTTTAAAATGCTGATAACGAGATTGGTTCCGCCTATTACAAAAACTGTAAGCGAAAAAGTCGCGATAATAAAAAAAACAATAACTTCGCATTTTATTCGGAGTTTTTCAGGCAGTTTTGAAACAAAATAATCGACGCCAAGATGAGAACCTCTGCCGAGTGCGACAGCCGAACCAAGCAGGGCGACCCAGATAATCATAAAAACTGCAAGCTCTTCACTCCAAGTGCAGGGATTTTTAAGTACGAAACGTGTAAAAACCTGCCAAAGTACATCTAGTGTCAGGATAACTACGGAAACGATAATCAGTGTTTCAAGCAATTTATCCAGAACGTTTTTAATTTTTAGCAACACCATTAACCTCCTGTATTTCCTGGATTAATTTTCCTATTTCCGTATTTGCAAAATTATCCCAAACGCTTTTCACTGATTTGCGAAAAAGTTCTTTGTCGGGCGTGATTATTTTTACACCTGCATCAACCATCGTTTTCATATCGTGCAGTTCGGCTTCTGCCCAGATTTCTCGCTGATATTCAACCGATTCATCAGCGGCTTGCTGTAATATGTTCTGATTTTCCGGCGAAAGGCTGTCCCAGACTTTTGTACTGATAATCAGCATATCAGGCAGACGCGTATGCTCATCAAGCGAATAATATTTACAAACCTCATAATGTCTGGCTGTGCAAATTGAAGGGGGATTATTTTCCGCCGCATCGACAACGCCCTGATCAAGTGCCGTGTAAAGTTCACCCCAGGAAACCGGCGTTGGAGAACCGCCCATAGATTGTATCATTTTTACAGACATCATACTATTCTGAACGCGGACTTTCAAGCCCTTTAAGTCTTGTGGCGTATTGATGGGTTTTTTCGCGTAAAAACTTCTTGCGCCTGCGTCATAATAACACAAACCTCTTAATCCTTTGTTTTCACCTTCGAGCAAGAGGTTTTTGCCTATCGGCCTTCTGACGACACTCCAAAAATGATCGCTGTCCCTAAATAAATATGGTACACCGAAGACCTGCATCTTTGGTACAAAACTTTCCATTGCCGCGGTAGAAGTTTTTGTCATCGCCATGTAACCCAATTGCAGAGATTCGATACATTCTTTTTCTGTGCCAAGCTGCTCATTGGGGAAAATCTGAACGATCATTTTGCCGCCCGATTTTTCTTTGACTCTATCGGCCATAAAAACCATAGCTCTATGAACAGGATGCACCACATCAAGACCGTGGCCTAATTTGAGAACAACATCCGGTTGGTTTTCTTTTGTTTTACAACCTGTAATAAACAGGGAGAATATTAAGATACTAAACAGTGCTGATTTTCTCATAAATTTATAGCCCATTATTTTACTTTTTAGTTACTTTGCTTTCAATTATTCTATCGTTCGCAAGCTCTGTAATAATCACATCTTCAGTCTTTACGTCATCCAATGATCGAATTAGCGATGAAGTTCGTTTGTTTCTGGTAATGCTATAACCACGCTGTAAAACAGCTTTGGGGTTCAAACCTGCCAGCCTGTTTTCACGATTTGCAAGCTCAAGGTTAATTTTGTGCAAAATCGAGATCATCTGGTTATGGAAGCGGTTTTGCAGATTGTTTATGTTGATTTTTCTATCTGCGATTAATCTATGCGGCTCAATATTTCTGATTTTTTCAAAAAATGTTTGGATTCGCTGACGATTGGCGGAAACTAAATTCCTGGTAGAGTTATTTATTGTATTTTCAAAATCGTCTAACTGCTGTATTCGATTTTGCACAATTGTTTTGGGATTGCGAAATACGGCAGATGCTAAAATTGTTTTGAGTTTTTCTAAAGAAAGCCTCAAACAGGATTGTGTGTCTGAAGTAATTCTGTTGTAAATATTATCAATGTGAATTTTTACTTCGTTTATATCAGGCACTGCCAAAACACCTGCTTTTGTCGGAGTTGAAGCACGCGCATCGGCGACAAGATCGGCAATGGTAATATCGACTTCGTGCCCGACAGCACTTATGATTGGAATTTTAGAATTGTAGATTGCCCGTGCAACCGGTTCTTCATTGAAAGCCCATAAATCTTCCATTGAACCACCGCCTCGGCCGACAATCATAATATCTATTTGAAGCTGTTTATTTCTTTTGTTAACATCTTTGATCGCCAATGCGATTTTTTCCGCCGCACCGGCTCCCTGAACAGGTACATCGTAAAAGAGCAATTTCGCGACAGGCCAGCGATTGCGGATGCTGTCTACAATATCGTGAAGGGCAGCGCCGGATTTGCTCGTTAAAATTGCGATCCTGAATGGGTATTTCGGCAAAGGTTTTTTGTGTTCATCGCTGAAAAGGCCTTCAGCTTCAAGTTTATTTTTCATTTGCTCAAACGCTAACTGCAACTCGCCAACACCGGCAGGCTGCATTGAATCGGCATAGAATTGGTATTTGCCCTGCGGCGGATAAATATCGATATAACCTTTAGCGAGAATCGCAAGACCGTTTTCAGGTTTGAATTTCAGTTTTATAAAATCGCTCTTCCACATAACAGCCGGTATGATTGAGTTTTCATCTTTGATGTCAAAATAACAATGGCCGCTGGAATGGCATTTAAAACCGCTGATTTGGCCGCTGATGGTTAGCCTGCCAGGTAGGGTATTTTCAAGACATGATTTTATCAGCGCGGTAACCTGACTGACTGTATAGACTTTGGGCTGTTCGCTCTGCTTTGGCGTTGGTTGAGATGGTTCCGGTTCTTTAGGCAAATCAAATAAACTGTCTTTCATAATGGAATATTATAGGATTTTTTCAGAATTGCGCAAGATTTTTCTATAAAATTCCGCAAATTATTTCACAGTTTATTTAGAAACCGCATTAGTAATTGCATTAATCGCGGCGGTTCGGTCGGGTTGGCCGAAGATTGCATTACCCGCGACGAGGGTATCAGCGCCAAGTTTGGTAA
>Ga0154577_1147_pt7 | contig 14988 bp, 13 predicted proteins | sample RifGroF2_FD_116006 | JGI IMG/M metagenome (GOLD analysis project Ga0154577, IMG submission 116006) | Planctomycetes bacterium GWF2_42_9
CGACGACCTTCCTCCCGATGCTTTCCTGGATAACGACTTCTTCGAATGGTTAAAAGACGACTCCTCGGAGGAGTAATCCTCTGGTTTTGCCTGACTGCCGTCATTGCCATAGAACCGCCGACAACGGCCAGCAACTGTTTTATGCCGAGCTTATCCAAAAGCAGCTTTTGGACTTTCACCATATCCGCTATTGTAATCAGTGGAAAATCCAGATTATAAGGTTTGCCCGTTTTAGGATTGATGCTTGATGGCCCGGTCGTACCAGTACAACTGCCTAGGAAATTCGAGCATATAACATAAAATTTGTTCGTATCTATCGCTTTGCCCGGCCCAATCATTATATCCCACCAGCCGGGTTTTTTGTCTTCTTCGCTGTTGAAGCCAGCCGCGTGGGCACTTCCGCTTAGGGCATGGCAAATCAAAACCACATTATCACCGGTCTGGTTTAAACTGCCGTAAGTTTCGTAAGCAACGTCAACCGGAGCTAAAGTTTTACCGCTAACCAGCTTAAGAGGGCTTTCTTCTCCAACCACTCTGGTCATTTGCGTTTTGACTATGCCAACTGAATTGTTTTGTATATCTGCCATTTTACGCCTTTTCACAACATCCTTTGTTATTGTGAAAAATTCACATTAACTAAGTAGTTCGTAATTATATATAAACGTTGGGAGTATGCAAATCTTCTTTTTTGACGCATATTATTCATTTTTTGATAGACACAAACGTACAAAAACAATATACTGCTTGGAATAAATCACTTCGGGGCAAAAAAATAGTGAGGTAAAAAATGAACAAAATTCTTCAAATAGATGTGGAGCAAATTTGTAAGACCTGTGGAAATGACCGAACGAAAATGATGGATATCGTTCGAGCCGTTCAAGACAAATACGGCCAGGTCAGCGACGAGGCTATTAACATCATTGCCAAATGCACCAAATGTAATCGCGTCGAAGTCGAAGGTCTTGTAACATTTTACGCTTTCTTTTCCAAAAAACCCAAAGGCAAAGTTACCATTCGTTTATGTAATGATGTTGTAGACAAAATGTCCGGCTTGGAAAGAGTCGAGCAGGCATTTAAAAAGGAACTCGGCATCAATTTCGGTCAAACCACTTCTGACGGCATATCGCTCGAATATACTCCCTGCATTGGAATGTGCGATCAGGCTCCAGCCGCACTGGTAAATGATGAAGTGATTACATATCTTTCAACGGATAAAGTAAAAGAACTCGTTGAGGATTTGCGAAAGCATTACGACCCGAACAAAATAATGCACCGGTTAGGTGATGGCAATAACGCAAATATGCTTGTTCATTCCTGTGTTCATAACGGCATAAGGAAAAAGGGCGGAGTAATATTGGGTGATTATAAAGCCAATGAAGGATTGCGAAACGCCCTTGCCATAAGCCCGGTCGAAGTTATCAACGAAGTTAAAAACGCAAGACTTCGCGGCCGAGGCGGTGCAGGATTTCCCACCGGAATGAAATGGCAGTTCACGCGCGCCGCTGAAGGTACAAAAAAATACATACTCTGCAACGCCGATGAAGGCGAACCCGGCACATTTAAAGACAGAGTCATACTTACAGAACGCGCGGATTTGCTCTTTGAAGGTATGGCAATCGGCGGATACGCTATCGGAGCACAGCAGGGAATTCTTTACCTGCGAGCCGAATATAATTATCTGCGTAAATTGCTGGAAAAAATATTAGACGATAGAAGAAGCAAAAATCTTCTGGGCAAAAATATCCTCGGCAAAAAAGGTTTTGATTTCGATATTACTATTCAGATGGGTGCTGGTGCGTATATATGCGGAGAGGAAACGGCCTTGATCAGCTCTTGTGAAGGCTTGCGAGGCGACCCGAAAACCAGACCGCCCTTCCCTGCTCAAAAAGGCTACCTGGGCAATCCATCAGCGGTCAATAACGTTGAGACATTATGCTGCGTTACACGTATTATGGAAATGGGCGCTGCGTGGTTTGCAGAACTAGGTTCAAAGGGAAGCCCAAGCACAAAATTACTAAGCATTTCTGGCGATTGCAGATTGCCGGGCGTTTACGAATTTCCATTCGGAATAAAGGTCAGCGACTTGCTAAAAGAAGTTGGCGCTGAAGACGCACAGGCCGTTCTTGTCGGCGGTCCAAGCGGCCAGATAATCGGCCCAAATGAATTCCGCCGAACTATTTGCTACGATGATTTGGCGACAGGCGGCGCGGTTGTAATCTTCGGGCCGCAAAGAGATATGGTCGAAATCGCGGCCGAATATATGGAATTCTTTGTAGAGGAAAGCTGCGGCTTCTGCACGCCTTGTAGAGTTGGAAACGTTCTGCTGAAAAAATATCTCGATAAAATTTTAGACGGCAAAGGCGAACCGCAGGATTTAGATTTCCTTCAGAGTCTCGGCGAAAGCATAAAAGTTACAAGCAGATGCGGTCTGGGGCAAACTTCGCCAAATCCGGTATTAACGACATTGAAAAACTTCCGCCCCTCTTACGAAAAGCGAGTAAAGGAAGCGACCAACGGTTTGCAGCCATTGTTTGATATCAAAAAAGCACTTGTACCGGCTGAAGAGATCGCGAAACGAAAATCCGAAATATTCAACGCATAAAGGATATTATAATGAACGGCAAAATAACCTTTACGATTGACGGCGTGGAGATAACAGGCAAAGAAGGTCAAACCATTATGCAGGCCGCCGACGACGCGGGAGTTTATATTCCACGGCTTTGTTATCATCCGGCAGTCCAGGCACACGGAAGTTGCCGTGTTTGCACCGTTATAGTCAACGGCAAACCGCAGACCGCATGCACCCAGCCGATTACCGAAGGAATGATTGTAGAAAACGAAACGCCCGAACTCAAAGAACACCGCCGAAATCTCGTTGATATGCTATTTATCGAAGGCAATCATATGTGTATGTTCTGCGAGCGAAGCGGAAATTGCGAATTGCAGGCGATGGCCTATAGATTAGGTATTCTGGCGCCGAAGTATCCGTACTTTTATTCCGATAAGCCTGTTGATTCAACGCATAAAGAGATTTTCCTTGAGCTTAACAGGTGCATTTTATGCGGCAGATGTGTTAATGCTTCGCGCGACGTTGACAAAAAAGGCGTTTTCGAATTCGTAAACAGAGGACTCAATAAACAAATTGCTGTAAATTCGCAAACCGGCCTTAAAGATACCAATATGAGCGCAAAGGACTTGGCTGCGCAGATATGCCCTGTCGGTTCCATAAATATCAAGGGAACCGCATTCGCAATACCGGTTGACAAGAGATTATACGATAAAGAACCTATAGGTTCTGATATTGAAGCAAAAAGGAAATAAAAATGGCTAAACCTAAAATCGCAACGGCATCGCTTGCAGGCTGCTTTGGCTGTCACATGTCGATCCTCGACATTGACGAGAGAATCCTCAAACTGATCGAACTTGTGGATTTCGACAAATCGCCAATAGACGATATAAAGAATTTTACGGGCAGATGTGCCATTGGTCTTATCGAAGGCGGCTGCGCAAACGAAGATAATGTGCACGTGCTTCAGGAATTCCGCAAACATTGCGATATTCTGGTATCTGTCGGAGATTGTGCTATTAATGGCGATATACCAGCGCTGCGGAATACGATTTCATTAAAAGAATGTCTCGATGAAGCATATTTAAACGGTCCAAGCGTTCACAACCCTGAAAATATTATTCCAAATGATAAAGAGCTGCCGTTGTGTTTGGATAGAGTTTATCCCTGCAATGAAGTAGTAAAGATTGATTATTTTCTGCCGGGCTGCCCCGCTAATGCTGAAATAATCTGGCAGGCACTGCTGGCGATATTGAATAACAAGCCGCTCGATTTACCCTACGAAATAATCAAGTACGATTGATAATAGTCAGCCCACCCATTTATTCGGGGGGTTCAAAACTTAATGTTGGAGTGATAACGTGAGCACAAAAAGAGTCATAATAGAACCGGTAACAAGAGTAGAAGGACACGGCAAAGTTTCTATTCTGCTTGACGAAAACAACAAAGTTACGCAGGCGAGATTTCATATCGTTGAGTTCCGCGGTTTTGAGCGGTTCATTCAGGGCCGACCTTATTGGGAAGTGCCTGTTCTTGTGCAAAGACTTTGCGGAATTTGCCCTGTAAGTCATCATTTAGCGGCTGCCAAAGCGATGGACAAAATCGTCGGCGTTGATATACTGCCGCCGACAGCGGAAAAAATGCGAAGACTAATGCACTACGGTCAAATGTTCCAGTCGCACGCATTGCATTTCTTTCATTTGTCCTCACCAGATTTATTATTCGGCTTTGATGCAGACCCGATGATAAGAAACGTTATCGGCGTCGCAAAAAAATATCCAGACCTTGCCGTTCAGGGCGTTATGATGAGAAAATATGGTCAGGAAATCATCAAGGCGACGGCAGGCAAAAAAATCCACGGCACAGGCGCGATTCCGGGCGGTATAAACAAAAATCTTTCCATTGAAGAAAGAGATGTTTTCTTAAAAGACATTGACCAAATGTACAAATGGGCAAGAGGCGCGTTGAAAATCGCAAAAGATTATACAGTCGCTAATCTTGAAAAGCTAAAACCGTTTGGCTCTTTCGATTCAAACCATTTGAGCCTTATCCGCAAAGATGGCGCAATGGATTTATACCACGGCAATTTGCGTGCGATCACTGCTGACGGCAAGAAAATTTTCGACCAGGTCGATTATTCCAAATATCTCGATTACATAATGGAAGAAGTAAAATCGTGGTCGTATATGAAATGGCCGTTTATAAAATCACTCGGCCCCGAAAAAGGATGGTATCGTGTCGGCCCGCTGGCAAGAGTCAATACCTGCGATTTCATCGACACTCCCGAAGCTGAAGCTGCGCGAAAAGAATTTATGGCCGTTACAAATGGCAAACCGAATAATATAACGATGGCTTTTCATTGGGCAAGAATGATCGAACTCCTGCATTCGATTGAGAAGATCAATGAACTTTTGAACGATAAAGATTTGCAGGGAACAGACCTCGTCGCCAAAGGACAGCGAAGAGATGAAGGCGTAGGTCTTATCGAAGCGCCGCGAGGCACGTTGTTCCATCATTATAAGATAAATGAAAACGATCAGATTGTAATGGCTAATCTGATTGTTTCAACTACGCATAACAATGAACCGATGAATATGGCTGTACGGAAAGTCGCCGCCGACCATATCAGCGGTGCTCCCAAAATCACAGAAGGCCTGCTAAATCATATTGAGGTAGCGATCAGAGCTTATGACCCGTGTTTATCCTGCGCGACCCACGCGATGGGAAAAATGCCGCTGAAAGTTACGCTCTATGATTATCAGGGCAACGCGATAGAAACTAAAACTAAAGATTAATACCTCTGTGGCTAAATTCAATAAAATCCTGCTGATAGGATTTGGCAATCCCGCCTGCGGCGATGACGGGCTAGGCCCGGCACTTGCGGAAATGATTGAAGCCAGAAATTTGCCCGGCGTTACGGTTGATTGCGATTATCAGTTGACAGTTGAAGATAGTAATCAGGCGGCTCAAAACGATGTTGTTATTTTTGCAGATGCTTCGGTAAATTGCCGCGAGCCGTTCAGCTTTGAGCCTGTGATTGCGAAAGAAAGCGAAAGTTTTTCGAGCCATAGCGTTGAGCCTTGCGAGGTAATGGCTCTGGCAGAAAAACTTTTTAATTCAAAGGCAAAGGCGTATATACTTTGCATCCGAGGTTATGATTTTGAGCAGTTTAAAGAAAATATGACCGAAAAAGCAAAAAGCAATCTTGTAAAAGCTGTTGCATTTATTGAAAATTTGCTAAAGACGAAAAATTTTAATATAGTTTCCTGTGATTAAAGGAGATTTCAATGCAGGATAAAAAAACTGTAATTATGGTTATAGACGACGACCCTGATTTCATTGCGGCAATGAGGCCTGTACTTGAATCGGCCGGTTATATTATGAAAGAAGCCGAAAGCGCCGAACAAGGCCTGAAAGTATATAAAAATATAAATCCTGACATTATCCTCGTCGATTTAATGATGGAAGAAGTCGATTCAGGCACAAACTTTGTCAAAGAATTAAAACTGCTTGGCAACAAAGCCCCTGTTTTCCTTCTAAGCGCCGCCGGCGATCAAATGGCTTTTCTTGTGGACTATGCTCAATTAGGTTTCGCGGGCGTATTTCAAAAACCAGTCGATCACCACAGGCTTTTGAATGTAATCAAAGCAAAGTTGAAATAATTTTAATCCGCTACAATTTCAACTCTGCATTTTTCAATAGCCGACATAAATTCCCTGCCGTAGCTTTTCTGGATTATCCTGCTGTCCAGCACGACAATAATGCCTTTGTCGGTTTTGCTGCGTATTAGTCTGCCAAATCCCTGTTTGAATTTTATAATCGCCTGCGGAAGTTGATAAGAATAAAACGGATTTTGCCCCGCGGCCTTTAAATGCTCGATTCTTCCCTCTATAAGCGGATGGCTCGGAACAGCGAACGGAAGTTTCGTGATAATTACATTGCTCAAAGCCTGCCCCGGCACATCAACGCCCTGCCAGAAACTATCCGTGCCGAAAAGTACGCACTTGCGGTCAAGCCGGAACCGCCTTAATAATTCCGTTCTGTCTATTCTGCTGTTATGAATCAGCAGTTCAAATTCATTTTCAGTGAACCAATCAGAAAGCATCTCGGCAATTGTTTCCAGCATCTGAAAACTCGTAAAAAGTACGAACGCCCTGCCTTGAGTCTGCGAAACATATTTTTTGATCTTTTCAGCCGCCTCATTTAGAAAAGCAGGCGAATCAGGCGAAGGCATTTCAGATTCGATATACATCGTAACCTGATTTTCATAATCAAAAGGCGAACCAAGTTTTAACTGCTCGAATTTTTCCAGCCCTATTCGGCTCGCGAAATAATTAAATCCGTTTTTTTGCGAATCGTTTCCGCAGCAGAGAGTCGCACTCGTAAGAATCACAGACTCAAATTTATCGAACATACATCTTTTTATATCGATGCCAGGATTTATCGGCGCACTTCGCAGCGTTACAGGATTTCTGGCATTTTTTTCAGACACCTCCACCCAGTAAACATCAGAATTTTTCGAGCATGCAAGAAAATTCTGAATATCATCTTGCAGCGCCTTTAGCAAATCCGCAAAACGCATAAACTCAAACCGCTCATCCTCATCATCTTCGGAATCTTTAGCCAAACTACCGATAGCAAGCCGCAGTTTTTTTATCGATGGCGAAAGGCAATCCGCAACGAAGTCTTTTTTGATTCTCCCGTTGCCCCGATTTTTCTCGAACCATTTCTGAACAGACTCAAAAAATCTTTTCGCGTTTTTATCGCATTCTTTTACAAGTTCAATTTCTCTCCCGCTTGATGTCGTGGCAAGCAGACCCTTTTTAGTCGAAGTATTATACAAACTGTTTAACAAGAAATTTACCCGCCATTGGCTTACATCGATCCCAAAATGTTCCTGCGCGACGTTTTCGATATTATGAGCTTCGTCAATTATCAAATATTTATAATCCGGCAGTATCGAAACATCCTCTTCACGCAGCGCAAGATCGCTGAACAAAAGCGCGTGATTGGCTACTATAATATCAGAAGTCGCAAGCCTCCGGCGATTCTTCCAATAAAAACATTTTTCAAAATTCGCACATTTCCTCGCTTTGCAGTTTCCGTGCTCGCTCTTAACAGCGTTCAAAACCGCCGGGGAAGGCACAAAATCAAGCTCATTAAATAATCCTTCTTTGCTCTGCGAAGCCCAGGTGTTTATACGCAAAAGCTCATCCATCGAAGCATCGAAAAGCCCCTGCTGTTTTCGTCTGGCAAATTCAAGCCTTCGCAAACATAGGAAATTATTCCGACCGCGCGCAAGCGAAGCATTAAAACATCCGCCAAGCGCCTTGGCAAGAAATGGAATGTCTTTATTAACTAATTGTTCCTGGAGAGTTATTGTGAAGGTGCTGATGAGGACTTTGCATTTTTGACGAACGGCCGCGTCGATTGCGCAAACAAGATACGCGAAACTTTTCCCAATTCCCGTTCCGGCTTCGACCGCAAGATGCTGCTTTTTAATCAGCGACTCCTGAACAGCTTGTGCCATTTGAGATTGCTGCGGCCTGTTTTCAAAATCATGAAAACAGTTTGCCAGCTTTCCCTGCGGCCCAAAAACATCTTCTATACTAAATCCTTCTGCCAATTTTTACTTCCGCTATTGATTATCTATAACATCTTTCAAGGTTTTTACCGCCTCGTTATCAGGCAGTTTATCCGAAGCGGCATCAATCGCATCTTTCGCCTGTTCGGGTTTGCCCAACTGGTTGTAAACATACGCAAGTAAAAACTGCAATTCAGGAGAATCGGTTCGTTCGATCCATTTATTGACATCAGAAATTCTGCTTTCAAGTTTGTCCTTATCAGGTATCATCGCGTTAAGGTCAACTCTTACAGCCGCATAATCGGGATACATATTTATCGCCCGCATCAAATAATACGCACTGCTCATATATTCGCCGCTTGCGAACAATGCGTGCGATCTGCCTGCATACGCAAATGGGTCGGAAGGATTATAAATGCTCGCCAGCGTATATGCGTCGGCGGCACGATAATATTGACCTTTTTGCAGGTAATCTTCGGCGGCAATCATATATTGATTAAATTTTGTCTTTGATTTTGTGGCAAATGTCTTGTGCACGCCTTTAAGAGCTTCGGCTGTTTCTTTATCAATTTCAGCAAGTTCGCTCTTGGATTTATCTTTTTCAGGCTGCTCTTCCTGTGGTTCGTTAGCTTCCTTAGCTATTTGCTGTTTTTTCCTCTCGCGAAGAGTCTTCTCACTTTGCTCAAGCATTAACTCATACAAGCTTTTTTCCTTGCTCTTCAACGCGACATCTGGAATCTGCCCGATTTTCTGCGGCTCATTTCTTTCAAAAGTGGTTTTTTGGGGCTCCTGCGGCTGCTGTATTTTAGAAGTTAAATTTTCTTCTTTGGTCTGTTCTTTTGCTTTTTCTACTTCCTCTGTTTTAGTTTCAATCTTTTTTTCTCTGTCTGTTTCTTTAGATTTTATTCTTTCTAATATGTCCTGCAATTCTTTCGGATCTTCCTGACTTTTATAACTATACTTAACAATCTTTTCCAAATCAGCAGGGTTAGTATACGACAAAGGCCTTGAGAGAGTATATTGATATTGCGGGACATTCAGGATTGAATCCTTCCGTATCGGTGCCGGCTTAGTTTGAATCAGTGTAGTGGGAAAATCGCCCGTACCGCCTGTAGTTCTTATCGGCGAATATGTTATCAAACCGGGTGCGCCGCCGCGTCTTATTAGTGAAGTGGCCGTGCGCGCCGGAGTATAATATGGCTGCGGCAAATAAGGCTGACTTGATCCAAGATTTACCGGTGCTGTCTGACGCAAAAAAGTATTAAATGAATCAACTGCGGTGCTTGTCCCAATATCGGTTTCCGACCTGTAAGGAACAAACCCTCTGAATTCTTTTCCGCCGCTGACATTACCCGTTATTATATCATTGCCGTTCAAATTGATTGGGTTAGGAGATCTTCTCAAGCCGCTCTGAAGACTGCTTTGCGGTACTCTGGGATTTCCAATAGGACTTTCAATCGCAAAACACACACTGCTAATAATCAGAATGATCAGTAATTTTTTCATTTTTTTGCCCTCTCGGAAATTCTGTATTTCGGCTTCTGTGCCCAATTCAGTTTGCCCGCCAGCGTATCCCATTGTGTCTGGAAAGGATTATTGACAACAAGAAAAGACCCATTATGTTTTTCAATCGTAATCACATCATCAATTTGCAAAGAACACAAAATTTCGCCGTCGAGAATTATCGTTGTTCCTTCGTTTAATCTCTGGGGATAAATCGCGATTTTTTTTTCGGCATCTATAACTATCGGTCTAAAGCTCAAAGTATGCGGACATAATGGCGTAATTACAATGGCAGACAATCGTGCCGATAGAATCGGGCCGCCCGCAGATAAATTATACGCTGTAGAGCCGGTAGGTGTTGATATTATAATACCATCGCCTATACAGTCCGCCAGGCTTTGCCCCTGCACCATCATTTTCAAATCTATCATATTGAATTTCGGCCCAGCGGTGATCACGACCTCATTTATCGCGGTAGAAACAATTTTCTCTTTTTTATTTCTGGTTATAGTACACTTCAAAACCATTCTTTTTTCAATCAGGCTTTTATCTGTAGTTAGCCTTTTAAAATGTTTTTTTACCTGATTTAGACTGAATTCCGCGAGAAATCCCAGTTTGCCGACATTGATTCCTATGACAGGGACATTGTTTTCACTCAAATCCCTTGCCGCCGAAAGTATCGTACCGTCCCCGCCAAAAACAAAAGCGTAATCCGCTTCTTGTAAAAGATTATTTAAACAATCGCCCTGATAGCAGTTCGCGAGAACTTTAGCTTTACCTTTTACAAATCTTTCAAAGCTCTGGATTGTTTCAAAAACTTTTTCTCGTCTTTTATCACCGAAAATTAAAATTTTTGGCTTTTTCATTTTTGCAAATCTTTAACCGTTTTTATTATTGTTTCCGCGTCGATTCCGACAGCTTTAATTTGATGCTCACGACTGTCGACGTTTATATAATCATCAGGAACACCAAGAATTCTTATGTTTTTGGTATTCGTGCCCGCTTTGGCCGCTGCTTCAAGAACAGCCGCTCCAAATCCGCAAGCAGTATAATGATCCTCAACCGTGATAATACTATTATCGGCATTTAACATCGAAAGAATATTATCATCTAGTGGTTTCGCAAATCGTGCGTTTATAACTGTAACATCGATATTATCGGCCTTTAAAACCTCTGCCGCCTTCAAAGCCTCAAATACTATACTTCCATACGCCAGAATAACAATATTGCCGCTCCCGCTTTTTAAGGTCAGACTCTTACCCAATTCGTAAGGTTTCGAGAAAACGTCGGGCAAAATATCATCCTGCACATCTTCTTTCGGGTATCTTATTGCGACCGGATTTTTCGAATTATTAGCGAATTTTAGAGCCGCTTCCAGTTCGATTCCGTTTGCCGGAGCAAGAAGAATCATATTCGGCATCATACGCAAAAAGCCGATATCCATTAGTCCGTGATGAGTAGGGCCATCAGCACCAACAAGTCCCGCTCTGTCTATACAAAATATTACCGGCAAATTCTGCAGCGATACTTCCTGGAAAATCTGGTCATAACTTCTCTGCAGGAAAGTCGAATAAATACAGACGAAAGGCTTTAATCCCATTTTCGCCTGCCCTGCCGCGATATCTACCGCAACCGATTCTGCAATTCCAACATCGTAATAACGTGATTCGAATTGCCGTCTGAACTTCATAAGACCTGTTCCATCCGGCATTGCCGCTGTTATAGCGATTACTCGTTCATCGTCTTTGGCAAGTTTGACAATCACATCAGAGAAGATGCTCGTAAAACTTTTCCCGCATGAAGATGGAATTTCGATTTCGCCGTTGATTTTGAACGGCCCCGTTGAATGAAACTTCGTAGGATTATCGTCAGCGGGCGTAAAACCTTTTCCCTTTTTAGTATAAACATGCAAAACCGCAGGCCTGTTCAAATGCGACATCGCCGTGAAAAGCTGAATCAGCGAAGCGATATCGTGCCCGTCAACCGGCCCAAAATATGGAATGTTCAAACTTTCGAAAAGCCTGCTTGGAGTGATTGCCATACGGAGAGTTTGCTTGAAGGATTCCAAAGCGCCTTCGACTTTTTTCCCAACAACTGGAAAATGGTCAAGAATCCTGTTTGTTGTGTTTCGCAAATCTTCATACTTATGGCTCAATCTTACTTTCGACAAAAATCTCGCGATAGCTCCCTGCGATACATCGATTGCCATAGAGTTATCGTTCAAAACAACAAGCATTTGCCTTTTTACCAGTCCAAGATTATTCAACGCTTCAAAATTGGCGCCGTTAACAATGCTTGCATCGCCGACGAACGCGACGATCTTGTCGTTATTCTTTTGCTGCTGGCACGCAAGCGCAAGCCCCAATGCTGTGGGTATAGACGTCCCTGCGTGCCCAACGGAAAATTGGTCATATTCGCTTTCCGCAGGCGATGGAAAACCGCTGATGCCGTCTTTTTGCCTTAGCTTTTCGAATTTATCTTTTCTGCCCGTAAGTATTTTATGCGTATAACATTGATGCCCTACATCCCAGACGAGTTTGTCTTTCGTAAAATCGAAAACATAATGCATCGCGATCGTAAGTTCCAGCGCACCGAGATTGCTGGCCAGATGCCCCCCGCTTTTGCTTACTGAATATGTAATGAAATGGCAAATCTCCGATGCGAGTTTATTCAACTGCGGAATCGAAAGAGACCTAATGTCCTGCGGATAATTTATTTTATCTAGCAATTCATATTGCATACTCTGCATATTTTATTTCGTCCTGTTTATAATTTCAAAAGCAAGTGCTCTTAGAATTTGTGCCTTTTCCCCAAAAGATGACAAATTTTCAATCGCCTGCGAAACAATTTTTTCAGATCGCTTGCGTGATTCTTCCAAACCGAACAATGCCGGATATGTTACTTTCCCTTGTATCGAGTCTTTGCCCGCCGTTTTGCCAAGCGTATTAGTATCTGAAACAACATCAAGTATGTCGTCAGCGACCTGGAAAGCCAGCCCAAGATTCAAACCATATTCGGCAAGGCATTGTTTCTGTTTTTCATCGGCTCCGCCTGCTACCGCCCCCAAACTCGTTGAAGCCTGAAACATTTTAGCTGTCTTATTAATATGTATTGACTCCAGTTTTTGTGCGTCAGGTTTTGAATTTTCCGCTTCCAAATCGTCCATCTGGCCGGCGATCATACCGGCAGGCCCTGCCGCCTGCGCCAGAATTTTCACCATTTCCGCCGCCTTTTGAGATGTACTCATATTCCGGGCGAAAGTTTCAAACGCCATAATCATCAATGCATCGCCCGCTAATATCGCAGTCGCTTCATCAAACGCCTTATGACAGCTTGGTCTGCCTCTGCGGAAATCGTCATCATCCATCGCGGGCAAATCATCGTGAATCAGCGAAGAGCAATGCATCATCTCGATAGAAGTTGCCGCATTTAATGCGTCATCGTTTACCTTGCCTGAAACAAGTTCACAGCACAAAAGCACTAACGCCGCCCTGACCCTTTTACCGGGAGCAGCAAGGACATACTTTATCGCTTCGTTCAATTTCGGCTGAATACCCGTCCATTGGCTAAGTATGCCATCTATTTTGCCGTTGACTAACTCCGCCTTGTCTGCCAAGTTTTTTTTAATATCTACTTCAAACATCTTTAATCAATCTTAAATATAGCGTTTTTACGTAAACGTGTTATTATACCTTATCTTAAGTTTGGGTACAGTTAAATACCTGATAGACAATAAAAAGCGGCAAAACAAAGTGTAAGCCATTAAAAAGCAATTACTTACCGCTGATTTCAAAAAAAAACATTATGACAAAAAATAAAATCCTGATTCTTGGTGTTACGGCAGGCGGAAAGGGCAAATTAGCCTTTGAATTGGCTAAAAAACTCGAAGCTGAAATTATCAGCATAGATTCTATGAAAGTCTATCGCCGAATGGATATCGGAACAGCAAAACCCTCGAAAGAAGCTCGCAACCAAATCAAGCACCATTTAATAGACGTAGTCGAACCAAGCGAACCATTCAGCGTTGATACATTTTTGAATCTGACCGACCAGGCCGTCAAAAATATCGAATCCAATGGCAAACCTGTTGTCGCCGTTGGCGGAACAGCAATGTATATAAAGGCTCTTCTCTACGGCCTCTTTGAAGGCCCCGGAACGGACGAAACCATCCGCGCAAAATTAAAAGAGCAAATCGCATCCGAAGGTCTGGAAGAGATGCACAAAAAACTTACCGCAATCGATCCGGAAGCCGCAAGCCGAATCCATCAAAACGATGAGAAACGCATAATCAGAGCGTTGGAAGTCTATGAACTCACGGGCAAACCAATTTCTTCTTTTCAAAACCAATTTTCATCACAGCCCAACGACGATTGGTTCGTTATAGGCCTGCAAAGAGATAAAGAGGACGCTTCGCACCGCATCAACACGCGAGTCAAAAAAATGGTCGAGATGGGGCTTGTCGATGAGGTAAAATCGCTGCTTGCGGAAGAAAAACCATTAAGTATGCAGGCAAAATGCGCTATCGGCTATGCCGAAATTATAGATTATCTCGAAGGCAAAGAAACGCTCGAAAAAGCAGTTGAGCAGATAAAAATAAATACCCGAAGATTCGCAAAAGCACAAAGAACTTGGTTTAAAACGTTCAGATTTGTGAATTGGCTCGACCTTGCGCCAGATGATACCGTAGAGCAAGTTCTCGACCGTGCGTTGAAACTTATAAAATAACGGAAGGGAGAGGATTCGAACCCCTGGTACGTTGCCGCACAGTGGTTTTCAAGACCACCACCTTAAGCCGCTCGGTCACCCTTCCAGAGTTCGGTTAATTTACCAAAAAACACCTTTTTTTGCAAGTAGGATTTCAAAAAACCATTTTTTAGCTAAAAAACTGCGATATGCCCAATTATGATTGCATTTTTAATTGGAAAAACTATCCTTAAACAAACTTTTTATGTTCAAATTACAAACCAACAAAGAATATATCCTTTATTTAGGCCTGCTGTCGACAACATCGCCTTTAGCGACCGATATGTATCTGCCCGCGCTGCCGACAATCGCAAAGCACTGGAATATTACTACGCACACTGCAAGTTTATCGCTCGTGCTCTTTTTCGCGTTTTTTGCCGTCTGCCTGCTCATCTTCGGCACACTATCGGATAGATTTGGCCGAAAGCCGGTTTTGTTGGCCGGACTGCTGATTTTTGTTACCGCAAGTTTTCTTTGCGCAACCGCGGCGAATATATACCAATTTATATTTTTCCGAATTTTACAGGGCATTGGCGCCGCCGCACCGTCGTCGATATGTATGGCGATTTGCAGAGACCTTTATGATGGCGAA
>Ga0154577_1098_pt1 | contig 14919 bp, 12 predicted proteins | sample RifGroF2_FD_116006 | JGI IMG/M metagenome (GOLD analysis project Ga0154577, IMG submission 116006) | Planctomycetes bacterium GWF2_42_9
ATTCATGCGGTTATACCTTTTCTTGAATTGCTCTAGTGATTATTTGAAGAAAAGATGGGCGTGCGGGGGGTATGTGGTGGGTGGTTTAGTTGTGGATGAAGCAATTCGGTTATTTTTGAAATTGACGAATAAAGTATTCATTTATATACTTATGTGATCTAATAGGCGGGAAAATAATTCCAGCATTAGAAATGCTGGTTTTGAGTCAGGCGCAATGAGGCGCAATTATGAGTAAAATCTCACCTGTGATCTATGACATGGCAAGGCGATTAATCGCTTTTGAGGCATCGCAATCAAAATCATCTAATCCAAATGCAAATGCAGTTGCGCTGGTCTGCGATAAACTGCGTATTGACCTTGCAAAACTGGCGGGGTCTGCAGGTTTTGCGTCTCTTTTATCCAGGGCTTTGCAGATGGCAAAAGCCAAGGAGCCCGCATTGAAGGATGTTGAGGTTCGGGCAGACGGCACTTTGGATGGAATAGATATGATCGCGGACACAGGAGACAATGGTGGAATAATCCTGGTTGCGCAATTTTTGGAACTGCTGGTTACTTTCGTCGGCGCCCCTTTTACAGGGCGAGTGGTGCATGGCATCTGGCCGCAAATACCCGCCGATACCACTTATTTGAAAGACGAGGAAAGATCATGAGCAAGAAAGAAAAGGTAAATATTGGGAAACTCCCGACTGGCGTGCCTGGTCTCGATGAGATCTTAGGCGGGGGATTGCCGGAATATTCATTTAACATAATCGCGGGTGCTCCGGGATGCGGCAAGACGACACTGGCGCATCAAATTGTGTTTGCCAATGCGACGCCCGAGCGGCCTGCGCTTTACTTTACGGTACTGGGTGAACCGGCGATCAAGATGCTGCGCTATCAGCAGCAGTTTGAATTTTTCGACCAGGGCAAGCTAAATTCCTGTATTCGCTTCATCAACCTGAGCCAGGTGGTATTGGAAAGTGATCTGGATGGGGTACTGGCCGCGATCGTCAAAGAGGTCAACGCGTGCAATCCGGGCATTGTGGTAATGGATTCTTTTCGCACCGTGGTACGTAGGGTGCAGGGCGGCGGCAGCGGTGAAATGGAACTTCAGGGTTTTGTGCAGCGGCTTGCGCTTCATTTGACAAGCTGGCAGGCGACGACGTTTCTCATCGGTGAATATGTGGAGGGGGAACTCCGCGATAACCCGGTGTTTACCGTGGCGGATGGCTTACTGTGGCTTTACCAGCAGGTGGAGCGAAACTCGATAACGAGAAAATTGCAGGTGATGAAATTGAGAGGGCAGGCGTCATTGCCGGGCCTGCATACGTTCCGCATCACCGAATCGGGCCTGCAGGCGTTTCCTCGCACTTACGGTCTTGAAAGAAGCGCAGAGAGACCAGCGGCGCAGCAGCGTCTTTCGTGCGGTGTCGCCGAACTCGACAAAATGCTCGGAGGCGGTATACCGGAGGGAGACAGTGTGCTAATCTCTGGTCCATCGGGAACGGGGAAATCGGTGCTTGCGACGCAATTTATCGGCGAGGGCCTCAAGCGGGGAGAACCGGGAATTATTGTGGTCTTTGAAGAGCGGCCGAAGGAATATATTAGGCGGGCTGATAACTTCGGCATTGACCTGAAAAAGCCACAGAGTGAGGGAAAGCTGGAAATCTTGTACCTTAGGCCGCTGGATCTTTCGGTAGATGAGACGGTGCATGAGATACTTTTGGCGGTTGAGAGAATAGGCGCAAAGCGGGTAATAATCGATTCACTGTCGGGATTTGAAATTGCGCTGGCGCCGAGCTTTAGGGCAGATTTTCGTGAATCGCTTTACCGGATGATCGGAGCACTGGCGAGAAGCGGCATTACAATCTTGAGCACGATGGAGTTGGAAGAAACACTTACTACTGTTTCTTTCAGAAGCTACGCTGTGTCTTTCCTGACCGACGATATCATCCACCTGCGTTATATTTCCATCGATGGCCAGCTTCGTAGAATTATGGTGGTGGTCAAGATGCGCGGCGGCGACCACAGCAAAGATATTCGCGAATATGAGATCAAATCCAAAGGCGTTGTAATAGGCGAAAGGCTCAAGGGTTATCGCGGGCTGATAAGCGGGATACCGGGGCCGTGGGAGACAGTGAGTAGTGATTAGTGAGTAGAGATTAGTGAGTAGAGAGGAGTGAGGAGTGAGTAGAGAGGAGAGGGGCTGGTAGGATTTCTGAGTTATAGGGGTATGTTATGGGCGGAAACACTAAGGCAATTGAGCAGGATTATGGGGTGGACCTTGCTGAATTCCCGCTGTACTTTTCGGCAAAATCGCCTCAGCCTATGGTTGCCGTTGAAGGCAAGACGCACATCGTGCGATATGTTAATAATGCTTTCGAGAAGCTAGTGGGCAAAAACCGGTCCCAGCTTTTGGGCCATCTCTTTGAAGATGCCGTGCCGGAGGGAAAGGAAAATGGATGTTTGCCGCTTCTTGATCGTGCTTTCAGCACGGCGAATCCAGAGACTTTAATAGAGCAGGAACATAGTAAATTTGCTCCGCCGGTCTATTGGTCATATTTTGTATGGCCGATACTGGGCGGACCCGAGCAGTGCCCAGTGGGGGTCATGATCCAGGTAACAGATGTGACGGAAATGGCGACTTTCAAAAGACGTTCGATGGAAGCTAACGAGGCGCTGCTGATCTCTTCAGTAAGACAGCATGAACTCACGGAGATAGTCGAGCAGAATGCCGAAGAACTACGGCTGAAGACAGCGGAGCTTGAATCAATAATTGGTGTGGTTTCGCATGATCTCAGGGCACCTTTGGTAAATGTGAAAGGTTTTAATAATTTCATCAAAGAGGATATCGCTTCAGTCAAGAAGGTGCTTTCAAGTATGGATATTCCCAATGAAATACGCAAGCAGCTTGACGAGGTTTTTGATAAAAGCATTCCCGAAGCAAGCGGTTTTATCGAATCCAGTGCCAATTCAATGGATATACTGGTGAGATCACTTGTAGAGGTCGCCAAGGTTGGCCTGGCTGAAATTAACCCTCAAAGCCTTGATATGAATGAAATACTGCGAGTTACTGCCGGGAATTTGGAAATTAAGTTTAAGCAAGCGGATGCGCATATCCAAATGGATTACCTCCCGCCTTGCTGGGGAGACAAGGTCCAGGTTGCAGGTATATTCAGCAATTTGATCGATAACGCAGTCAAATACCTTGATCCCGGTCGGCGGGGGAAGGTTCAGGTGAGCGGGGAAATTAAGAAGGATCGAGTGGTTTATTGTGTTGAGGACAACGGCATAGGCATTGCGCCTCAAGACCAGGGCAAGGTGTTTGAAATATATACGCGGCTGGCAGAAAAATCCCATGCCGGCGGCGAGGGTATGGGACTTACACTCGTAAAACGCATGTTAGACCGCAATAATGGCCAAATCTGGATCGAATCTGAAAAAGGCAGAGGAAGCAAGTTTTTTGTTGCGCTTCCAGTGGCTCCGAAGAGCAATCAAAGTGCTTAGTGCCTAGTGCTTAGTGCTAAGAGGCGGTCACAAGTCACAAATAGGAAATAGGCAATAGGCAAGAAGTGCGGAAGTGCTTTAAGAGAGGGCGGTCACAAGTCACAAGGAGGGAAAGGCAAGAGGCAAAAGGCAAAAGTTTTTTTCTGAGCAGGTAGTTGCGTGATTGCCTGGTGGGTAAGGGGGTATTAGAATGCGGAAATGAATCATAAATTTATAGCGATAGCTGTTTTTGCGGCAGCTTATATTTTGATAATTGCGTTCTATCACAGGAAGGCGTACACGGTATGGGGGGCGTGCGCGGTGCTTTTGGCGGTGGGGGTGCTTGGGCTGAGGGAGGCGCTTTATGCGGTAAATTGGAATGTCATACTGCTTTATTTCGGGATGCTGTTCGTAAGCGAGGTGTTTTTATATTCCAAGATGCCGGATTATCTTGCGACGGTGTTCGCGTCTAAGACATCCAATACGGCTATCGCGATGATGGTGATATGCGCGTTTACGGGCGGGCTGTCGATATTTCTTGAAAATGTGGCGGTGGTGCTGCTGGTTGCGCCGATAGCGATCTCCATATCGGCTAAATGCCATATTACGCCGGTGCCGTTGTTTATCGGGATGGCGGTGTGTTCCAATCTGCAGGGGACGGCGACGCTTATCGGCGATCCGCCATCGATGCTGCTGGGGGCGTTTGCGGGGTTGACGTTCAATGATTTTTTCTGGCTCAAAGGCAAGCCGGGTATATTTTTCGCGGTGCAGGTGGGGGCGGTAACCGGGCTGGGCGTTTTGTATTATTTTTTCAGGCGGCATCGCAAGGGCATGCCGGAGCTTGCAAAGACTCAATACATATCGCTGGTGCCAAGTGTGCTGGTGGCTGGGCTTGTGGGGATGCTGATCTATAGTTCATTCATTGAAAATCTTCCGGCGATAACGGCAGGGGCGCTGTGCTGTATTTTTGGTGCGATCGCGACGGTGTGGTATCTTTGGCACGCGAGGCGGCTAGATGTGCATCGGTTCGCGATGACGCTGGACTGGCCGACGGGAGTGTTTCTCATTGGTGTTTTTATACTGGTGGAAAGCCTGGCGGCGACGGGGGTGATCGCGGATCTGGCAGCGGGGATAATTTCGATCACAGGCTCAAACAAAGTCATGGCGTATTTGATCATCGTGTGGCTTTCGGTGATGGTGAGCGCAGTTGTGGATAATGTGCCGTTCCTGGTGGCGATGCTGCCGGTGACGAAGATAATTTCAGATCATATCGGCGCGAGCGAGTACCTGTTTTATTTCGGGCTGCTGATCGGGGCGAGCGTGGGCGGCAATATAACGCCGATAGGGGCTTCGGCGAATATTGTGGCAATGGGCATTATCAAGAAGCATGGTTATGAAGTGAGCTTCAAGGAGTTCGTAAGGATAGGTCTGCCGTTTACAATCGCAGCGGTGTTGCTGAGTTCGGCGTTTGTTTGGTTTTTTTATGAGTGAAACGGTTTTGTTGCGGGTTTTCGAGTTACGAGTTGCGGGTTGCGGGTTAGGAAAATGCCTTTTATCCACTGTTTAGGCTTTGGTAAGGACACGAGAATTGCGAACTGCGGGGTTGTGCGATTACGGGGCGGGTGGTTATAATTCGAGGAATGAAAACGGCTGAGGACAGGCTAAAGGGGCATCCTGGTTTGCGTACGCGGATCGGGGCGGTTTGGAACAGGCATGTTCGAGTTTACGGCAAGAACATACTGAGTAACGGTCTGCCGCCGTTTTTTGAGCCGTTGATATTTCTTGGGGGTGTTGGGATCGGGCTGGGCAAATATATTGCCGAAATGGATGGGCTGCCCTATATCGAATTCCTGGGGTCGGCACTGCTGGTAACGACGGCGATGTTTACGTCGGCGTTTGAATGTTCATACGGCACGTTTATCAGGCTAGAGTTCGATAAGGTTTATGACGGGATGCTGGCGGCGCCGATAACGGTTAAGAATCTGCTCATCGGGGAAATACTCTGGGCGGGGACGAAGGGGTTGTTCTTCTCGTTTGCGGTACTTTGCATACTGGCGGCGTTTGGCATTATTCATTTGCCAAGGGCGCTGCTTGCGCCGCTTGCGGGGTTTATTACAGGGCTGATGTTCGGGTCGCTTTCGCTGCTGGTGACTTCCTACGTTAAAACGATAAATCATTTTACGTTTTATTTTACGGGGCTGCTTTCGCCGATGTTTTTCTTTTCGGGTGTGGTTTTTCCGATAACGGATCTGCCAAAGTCGCTGCAGATAACGGCGGAGTTTGTGCCGCTTACGCATTCGGTGCGGCTGGTGCGGGCGATAATTGTGCCGGGACATGGCGGGGGGTGGGAGTGGAGCCTGGCGTATATTATTGTGTTTACCGCGGTTACGGGGTATTTTGCTATTAAAAGGCTTAGCAGGAGGCTGATTAGTTAGCTCTAAGTTCTACTCTGTATAAAATATTTTATCTCGCCCTTTCAGGGCTTTATACATGTTTATGTTTAACCCAGGGCTGCGCTTCGCTCCACCCTGGGCTATCGAATTTAGCCCTTTCAGGGCAAAGAACACAGCCTAGCTGCGCTAGACTGTGCCACAAGAACCGACTTCGGGTTCTTTCAGAGCTAAAGATGAAAGCTTTTCTACAAAGCACAAAGTTCAAAGTAGTAAGTTCAAAATGCGAAGTGCTCAGTGCAAAAGTGCATGATAGTGCAGATGAAGATACAGGTTTCAGGAGGGGGTGTGAAAAAAATGGGTGCAATGGGCGGGGGCGGGGGATAAAATAGGAAGAAGTGCGGAAGTGCTTGAATACGGAATGCAGGGCAGATATTTCTAATTATTGCTGAAAGGATGGTTATGGCAAGAGTAAGGATGCTTTTGGCAGTGGTGCTGTGTTGCGGGGTTATTGGCGGGTGTGTTGGTGCGGGTTCTGGTTCGGCGGGTTCTAAAAGCAGGGCTGGGGGCGAGATCATCAGTGGGCAGGGGCAGGTGCGGCATATCGAGCTTGAAGGCGGGTTCTGGGGTATTGTGGCGGCGAGCGGTAAGTATGAGCCGATGAATCTGCCGGCGGAATTCCAGGTGAATAAACGGGATGTGGTTTTTAAGGCAAGGCTACGGCCTGATGTGAAAACGTTTCATATGTGGGGTAAGCCTATTGAGATACTTGAAATAAAATAAAATTTGTTGCGAGTTGCGGGTTGCGCGTTTCGAGTTTGTAATGTCCGGGATTGTGCAGAAATTATGTAATCACTTTGAATGACCTGCACCGGAAGTTCTGAGGCATGAAAGGGGGTTTTATGCGGGCGCTTATATTGCTGGGCGAAGGGTTTGAGGATTTGGAATTTTTTTACCCGTATTTTCGGCTTCTTGAGGAGGGGTTTGAGGTGGATGTGGCTTCGGGGTCTGTGGGCGGGGTTAAGGGCAAGCACGGGTATTCGTTCGAGGTAAGCAAGACGTACGATGATGTGGACGCGGCGGATTACGATCTGCTGGTGCTGCCAGGGGGGCAGGGGCCGGAAAAGGTTCGGCTAAATACGACGGCGCTGGGGATAGTGCGGCAGATATGGCAGGGGCAAATAACGGTAGCTTCGATATGTCACGGTATCCAGATATTGATTTCCGCGAACCTTGTCAAGGGTAAGCACGCGACTTGCTGGCCAGGGGTTAAGGATGATCTGATCGCGGCGGGGGGGATTTATGAGGATCGGCCGGTTGTGATAGATGAGCAGCTTGTTACGAGCAGGGAGCCGTTCGATCTGCCTGCGTTTTGCGATGGAATTTTCCGGGCGCTTAAGATCAATAACAATACGCATTAGAAGTTTTAGAACTGCGGGCTTTTAGGCTCATATACCCGGCGCAACGTATAGTTAATTAGGACGAGATTTAGTGCGAAGGGGGTGAGTTTTATGAGGCAGTTCTGGCAAAGCGCGAAAACCGGAGAGATATGGGTTATTGAACTCGATGAGCAGGGTCATGTTATCGGCAACACAGGGCCTGTGTATTCCGATCCGTATATGCGTTCGGAGGAAATGGGGGAAGAAAATACCGAAGATACGCTTGCGGTAAGGGATAATGAGTGGGTAGAGGAACATAGGGGCGAGTTTATCGTGTTCGCGAATGAGGATGAGATATAAATGACGTAATTATTTGGGTTGACGACATACGAGTATTTGATTATTCTACCGGTTCTTGCCGAAGTGGCGGAACTGGCAGACGCGCGGGATTCAAAATCCCGTTCCCGCAAGGGAGTGAGGGTTCGATTCCCTCCTTCGGCAGTCTTTAATATCGGGATTACTCTTAATATCAAGCCTAAAAACCTACTTTAACCAATAGGTTGCCAAATTTAGCCGGTTCTGTTCGAGAAGGGCGGGACTGACTCGCTTTATACAAAACAGATAAACAGAGCCATATGTTGTTTGCTTGTGAAAGATCGGCATAACTGCTTTTAAAATCAGAGATTTACAAGTATACTTCTATATTGGAAAGTTGCGCATGAGTTTTTTGTACCCACGCCATTCACAAATGTTTCTCTAAAATTATCGTCGATTGTCTGCGAAATGTGCTGTTTCGTCCACATCTGGAATCAAAATGCAGCCTTCTTTCCCGAAGGGCAAAATCTGACTAGCTAATCACGAATCCAACTTCGTCGCAACTTCTTTTTGAAAAGGTATTTAAATCATGTTTTCTTCATTTCAAAAGGTTCAGCTTTCAAACCCTTTTTATGGACCTTTTAAAGTATTATAACAGTTCCTGCCCTCAAGTGCCCAGCAATGGTCCACGAACAATAGATTTGCCATTGAATAACTTATTGTGTTTCAAAAACTATGATTTATTAATAATTAAAGCAATGAGAATAAAAAAACATTGACAATTGGAATTAAAACAATATAATCAATTTATACTTTATTAAGGGAATCAATTCGAATGGAAACCGTTGCTGCTAAACACGTAGCTAAAAATAGCTCCTCAGCAGGAAATTTGCAGAAATTCCTGTATTCACAGATTCGAAACGGACAATTAAAGCCTGGGGAAAAGATTCGCACCGCAAAATTAGCAAAAGAATGGAATGTAAGCGAGGGAACTGTAAATCAGTCTCTCCATATTCTGGCCGCAACGGGATTGCTTGTTCGCAAACGCCGTGCAGGAACGTTTGTTGGCGACAATTCTTCACTTTCTAGTAATGTAGCTGAGACATCAAATACGATTGCGTTATTAATTCCGGACTTGTTGAGTCCTGAGTTTTCCTGTCTTACACAGGCATTGCAGGCAACCGTGAAAGAACTCGCGTATAATGTTATAGCTTTGGGTGCGGAGCACGAAATTTCGAATTACGTCCATTATATTCGAGATCAGATAGATAATAAAGTTGCTGGTATAATATTGATTCCACCTCTATACGGTAATATTCCGACTGAGTCCTTAATCGAGCTATATAATAGTAAAATTCCGGTTGTCACGTGTTTTCGAGGTCTTAATGGCTTTGGCTGGCCACTGGTGCGTACGGACACAGTTTACAATACCGAGATTGCGGTAAAGCATCTGTGCGAAATCGGCCGTAAAAATATTGGATTTGTATGTCTTGAATCCCCATTGGACCATTACGGATTGGTTAAAGAACATGTATTTATCAGCACGCTGGATGCGTACGGACTATCGTCTTCTTCAAAAATGAGAATTGTCCTGCCAAAAGGTAGAACGCCAGAAAAAATGTGGCTTTTTAATGCTATTGCACAGATTGAAAAATGGCTTGTTAGTAATCCCCATATTGACGCAATCTGTTGCATGCATGATATGGGTGCATGGGCAATTATTTCAGCTCTTGCCAAAATGGGCAAAAGTGTGCCCGAAGATATTGCCATTGTCGGAAATGGTGATTTGCTACAGTTTTTCGGAGTCACAAACAGCGATCTTACAACGGTAGATATGTGTTACAATAAATTTGGGGCAGCTATGCTCCAGATGATCTCAGACGTTAGGCAAGGCAAAACACCTGAACCAGAAATTCTTATTCAAGGCAGCCTTTTGGTTAGGCATTCCACCATCATCTGATTTAAGACCGGCACTCCGTTGCGCTGGTATATTTAGTGAGAGAATTTAAAAGGAGGATTATGATGAACAAGTTTTTAGTGTCACTGTATTTAGCGTTGTTGCTGTTATTCACAACGGGGAGTTCTTACGCAAATGAGTGGTATGCGGCGACAGGCATAACCGGCCAAGATAACAGCTGGTATAATTCTCTCAACTGGTCGCTTGGCCATGTACCTGTTTCAACTGAAACTGTTGAATGGCGATATGCAACATCAAACGCGCACTATAGCCCGCTTGTTATAAACGGTGGTACTGCCGAAAGTGGGTCTTCAACATGCGGGAGCTGGGCAGCAGGTACGGCAAGTTTTACCGTTACAAACGGTTCAACATACAATATCACAGGCAGTTTAAGTCTGCATAACGGCGCAGCAGATGCAGCTCACAGTCCTGCAAACATTATTTTTAATGTCAATGGCGGCAGTACTGTAAACGTGTCTGGTGATTCTCAGCTTGGACGTATTATTGCAGCCGCAAACGGCCAATATGGTCAATGCACAATAAATATCGATGGTTCAGGTACTACGTTCAACCAGGGTTCAGGCTCACTGATGTATCTTGGCTGGGGTGTCGGATTTACGGAGCCGACGCGTTTGAATGTAAGCAATGGCGCCATTGTCAACTTCCTTACTACAGGGGGGTTGCGCATTCAGCCGGATAATAACAACGTGTCAATAAATCTTTCTGGAGGTTCAATAAATATAAAAGGTAATCGTACACCTGAAGTTAATACATGGATAAATTCGAACTGGCTTATAGCTTATGACGGGGCCGGTTTGATTTCAGTTTACTATGATGCTGCTGCGGACATAACAAGAATCAGTGGTTTAATGGATCCGGTTGTCACCGGAAATGCAGTAACAGGATTTAGGGATGATTTTGATTCTTATCCACCGGATAATATGTTCTGCGGTGATCCCGTTGCAATGGGGACTGTTCCTGTCGGTCTATATTGGAGAAATATTGGTGTAGGTACATACGGTGCGATATTGGATTGTACTATTTATGGTACAAATAACAGCAACAGCATGAGTGTTAGCAGACCAATTTCAGCTAGCACTGTCGATCTATTTGCCTATCCCAAGCCGTTAATGTTTCATGCTAAAGGTTTCATTTATCGCTTTGAACACGATCTTTATGTACCCACAAATGGGCAGATAAGGACTTCGATATTTTGCGATAACAAGAGGCTGGGTTATTACATCGATAGTTCAGGCACATTCAAAATTTCCGACAGCGTTACCGCCGCCATATATACAGGTAAACCAGTTCCTTATAATCAATGGGTGCATATCCGGATGGAATTACATGAAGATAATAAGGTATGGATGTGGTACACACCAGAGGGCGGTTCTGAAAAACTTATCATTGGCAATTTACCATGGAGTGTAGGCTATGGCGCCGCAAACGCTGGTGTGCCGGTTCGCTCTAATATTTATGGTGTGGCAGTCGGCACGCCGGCAGTTTACTTTGATAATTATAAGGTACAGATCATTGATAAGACTCCTCAGGGGTATCCAGCCGTATCTCCAGCTACATCCGCTATTACTGTTAACGGTTCGATAGATTTGAATACCGAATGGGCTGGTGCAAAGAAAGTTGCATACAAACCAATCGGATCAAAAGGCAACTTCAACCCGATTATGGCTTCTGGATATTGGCAGGGATTGACTGATGCCACAAAGGTCGATGTATATATGACCTATGATACTGAATATTTTTATATTGCAGTGGATGGTAATAATATTACATCAGATCAGAGTCCTGTTACCAGTAACGGTCGTGTCGATACGGTATTCACGTGGGATTTCAACGATGTAAGTCCGACTGTCAGCTACGTTTACAGATTGTGGTCGGCCGGGGCTGATTCTACAGGTTATCTATCAAGCCTTGGGACATGGAAAAGCATTGGCTATGCCGGGGAGACCGCAACGGATTACAATGATTTTACGCTGCAAGGCGGTCAAATGGGCTATACTGTGAATAATGGCAGAATACAGGCTGAGTTTAAAATACCGTTCACGTTCATGCCTGAATTTACAGGTGTCGCCCCTGGCATGAAACTCAACGTTCAGTTTAACTATATGGAGAAATCTTCTACTCAGTATGCCGGTACAACTAATTCAATCGGCTGCTTCATACCCGATCGTTTCTATGGAAGTACTCGCTTAGTACCTGTATCTCAGGGAATTACTTTCCCGATAGCAGGCGATTTCAACAGCGATTGCATGGTCGATTTTGAAGACCTGAGCACGTTTGTGCAGTATTGGCTGGTCAATAATTCGATTGCTGATTTTGATAATGATGGCAAAACTAATTTTGGTGATTTTGCTGAATTTGGCCTTAACTGGATGATTCCTGGGCAGTGTAATTAAACTTAGGTGAGCTTGCTCCGGCAATGAAAGTTGCCGGAGCTATCTTTAGGAGAGTGTTATGGAATTAAGCCGAAAACAATGGGTGGCTGGTTTCTCTGGTAACAAAGGTTTTACGCTCGTTGAACTGCTGGTAGTAATATCTATCATTGCCATGCTGCTTGCAGTATTAATGCCGTCATTACAAAAGGCGCGAGAATCAGCCAAAACTATTGTTTGTCAATCGAATCTCAAACAGCAAGGATTGGCTATTCAAATGTATTCTTTGGATAACGCCAATACTGTCGTTCCGTTTATGAGACCCGGTGGAACAACCGATGGAACTGCCCGGCTGTGGATGAATTATCTGGCTCCGTACATTGGGAGTAAAAAGGGAGATAAGACTGCCAAGGACGGTGGATATTGGACAGAAACCAAAATGGAAAGCAATTTAGGTGTTTTCAAATGTCCTTCGCAGAAAGATCCATTTTATTTTAACTGGTATATCAGGTACGGTATCAATACGATTCATTCGACAAATCTGGGAACGAATCCAGCTCGTGTGCTAAAACTTACCAGTATAAGCAAACTTGATAAAAGGCTGATTATTGCCGACTGCATGGATCGTTCCCCCAAATACGTAAAACTTGACCGGCTTACGGAATCACTTCGTAGATCTCTTCTGGGAGTGTATGGATATATCGGAATGTACGTATTCGCCTATGAACATATCGGCACGCCATATCTCGTTTCTGACCGCCATAGAGGCGGTTCAAATGCATTGTTTTTAAGCGGCAGAGTTGAATGGCTTAAATACGAAGATTTGATGTTCAAGAAAACTGATAGCGAGGCAGGTCGCTTCAAAAAAATTGAAATGTGGGACTATCAGGAATTACCGGCCTACCAAAGTTACGAAAGATGATTATGCACGTATGTCGTAAAATCAGATTTATGTTAATTATTTGTGCTGGTATTTTGATTTTTAATCAAACGGTCAGTGCTTATGAATATCACGCAATGGTCAGTTGGGGTGATCAGATAATTGTTTGCGGCCCCGGAACCGATGCGGCTTTGGATTCAGAGCAGTCAATTTCGACAATGATGAAGAGATTAAAAGGCCGCGGCTTTACAGGGATCTATTGGCGTGCGGATATAGGCGATTTCGAACCAAATTCGGTCATTTTAAATAATTCTGGGTATGTGGGAGGCTTGCTTGTCGAATCTTCGGTATCCATATCTGAATCTTTTAATGTTCTGCAATATGCACAGGCGGCGGCTGAAGCTGAGGGACTTGAATTCTGGGTGTGGGTTCCCATTGTTTACAGCGATGGCGGTCCGCAAAGCGGGCCTACATTGACTAGCACGTTTACACTTGAGCATAGGTATGTGCGTGAACACCCGGAAACTCTTGTGATAAGCCGAAATGGTGTTCCATATTATGGCCAGCGAGAATTTGCTTATAGCGGCGCCCGTACGGACAAGGTCAATGAAATACTTTATTTCGCCAAGCATTGGGGCATAAAGAATATTATGGCCTGTATGCGAAGCGAGTCATCGCAGTTTCAACTTCCGCCCGATAAAGCCGATAGATATGGATTCAATCAGCCGATTGTCGATCAAATGCTCAGCAGATATGGAATAAATATTCTGACCAATCCGAAATTCGATGTTTACAGCGCGTCGTGGAACCCGACCGATCCCGATTTATTGAAGTTGCATGATTTGCGTGGTGAGTATTTAACGCAATTCTATCGCGATTTGCGTTCGGCGCTGAATGCATACCCAGGCACCAGAGTAGGAGTGATGTTCACTGGTGGGGATTATTTAGGGCCGGTTCTTGGAAACGTACGTATTGATTGGCGCAAGTGGATTGATGAGGGATTGGTGTATAATTTCCTACTTCCGACGACACTTGCGGCAACCGAGGATTTCAATTCACCATCCAAGGGCTACCTTACCGATAATTTAGCTGCCTACGGCAAGCGGAATTTTGATCCTATAAGTAAAACATGGGGCAATATATATCCTGCTTCGACTTTCCGTTCTTATGCCGATAACAGCGATCATCCTGAAACACGCATTTTACAAACAAGCGGTGATCGGTACCACAGAACTGCACCGCCAGCAGGGGCAAGTGGATGGCGTGTGTGGATAGACCAGGAATCATCCGATCTTGGCTGGTACCAGCGATGGCGGCAGTGGAAAAAAGACCTTATTGATTTTGGGCATATCAAATTCTTCAAGCAAAATTTCGACGATTTTCCTGAAATTAGTTCAGGCAGGCAGGGCGGTTGGGGTGATTATCGGTACATTCCAAGCTTAAGGTACTGCCCTGGCCTCTGGTGGTACTTGGGAGATGGCACAACTGGTACAGGTTATGCAGCTACCGCGCAAAGTGATATCAAACATGGCGAGACAGGTAAAGCTATCAGGCTAAAACGTAATGGTTACGAATTTTATACCCGACATCTTACAGTTACTCAGCGGTCGTATTGGTCTGTTGATAATGCAATTATGAATGGTTCTTGCACATTTGATTTCTGGGTTTACAGGCCGGATACAACGAGTGCAGTGGAAGTTACGCTTACCAAGGAACTCAATTCAACCACGTCGCTGGGCTTATCACTTCTAAAGACGAGTGTAAAATACCGTAAATTTGTCAATGGCCAATATGCATGGTTTGGAACTGCGGGTGTTCAGTGGACGCCTAGCCAATGGCAGAAGTTTTCGATACAGGTAAATCTTCAAAATAAGACATATTCGGCCTATACGGGCACGAATAATGAAACGATGATTTGCACCAACGTTCCATATTCTCCTGATTTGACGTATTGCAACATGCTCAGGTTTTTGCCGCAAGGCGATGCCGGAAGCATCTGTTACCTGGATGATGTGGGTGTAAATTGGGTGCCTGAACTCTACTACGCTCCAAAAGGCAAGAATATCTATCTTGCGGATGATTTTGAATCACATACTGAACATCAGACAGTTTATCATACTCAGCCAGATATTGGCCAGATATG
>Ga0154577_1101_pt2 | contig 14906 bp, 17 predicted proteins | sample RifGroF2_FD_116006 | JGI IMG/M metagenome (GOLD analysis project Ga0154577, IMG submission 116006) | Planctomycetes bacterium GWF2_42_9
TCAAATTTGCCGGCGGCTTTTTTGATTATTGCTGTCTTGCTCAATTCTTCCTGCTGCGAGGTTTGAGCGATGTATTTTATTATCTCGTTTTTCAGGCGAGGATCCATCGTGCTGTAATTGGCGGCGTTTTCAACGATCGATTTATTTGCTTTCACAAACTCATCGACCGCAGATTGCGAAAAACCGGTTTTCATCACATTGTCATTGAAAACATATTTTCGACCAATCAAACCTTTGCTTTGCCAGCGTTCGAGTGTTCGGATCGAGACATTTAAATGCTTTGCCAAATCGTGAAGCGAATATATCTTCTCACCCTGTTCATTTACACGTAAGTGCAACCTGGAACTTGCTTTATGTATATATTTCGGCAGATTTTTTATTAAATCGCTGCCGGTTATAGAGGTAGCGGCAGGTGAATTTTTTGGCCGGTAGCCGGTGATTTTAAAACATATAAATTCATAAGGGTATTCTTGTGGCGGCTGGACAATTTTAAACAAAGACTCTGCGGCAATTAGCTGTTTAAGCTGTTGAGCACGCGGCACAAAGCTCGTCTCCATAAAGAGTTGCGCCAAAACGGGATTTTCAATCTTCCGCATACATTGAGCATTTTAATCTTTTACACTGCCAAAAGTCAAGCAAATGTCAAAATTTTACAAAAAAACCAATTGTCCAATTAGCATTAAAAACAAGACAACTTAAATTGAATTTATATCCTAAGTACTCTATGATATATTAGAATTATTAATTTATGATACGTTGACTTAAGGAGCTTATATGGCTACTAAAACTATAACGATTGATATGGACGCATATAAAAGACTCAAAGCTGTAAAGGATAATAACGAATCTTTCAGCCAAACAATAAAAAGAGTTATTAAAGAACCTATGGATTTAAAGGCATTCAAAAAGCGTCTTGAGAAAAACATCTTTAGTCCTGAAGCTGTTAAAGCTATTGAAGAACATATTCGTCAAAGAGGAAAAACTTCAAAAAGGACAAGATAATGGCTTGTTTGGATACAACTATCCTTATCGACCTTGCAAGTGGAAATGCCAACAGAAGAAAAAATGCGTTTAATAAACTTGCAGAACTTGTAAACCGCGGCGACGACATCGTGACTACAAGATTTAACGTAGCGGAATTATACACCGGCGCCGCAAGGTCTGCCAATCCGCAAACCGAACTCAAAGTAATAAATAACCTTGTTAAGAATATTTCAATCCTTGAGTTTGAAGATAAGGCGGCTTGGCTGTTTGGCCGAATTACATCTTATCTGCAAATAATTGGCAACCCCATCGGCGATATGGATGTATTGATAGCGTCAACTGCTATGGTTAGCGGACATACTATTGTAACTAAAAATGTTTCTCATTTTAGAAATATCCCGGATTTGATTGTTGAAACATATTAATTAAAAATTAGCCTTAAGATTGATTCCATAAGGGAGCTTTAAATGTCGAAGATTGGATTTATTGGCGCTGGCAATATGGCGGAAGCGATAATTAAATGCATTATCGATACGCATATTTTTCGCCCTGAAGATATTATCATCGCCGATGTTCGCAAAGAACGTCTGGATGAACTGACGGACAAATACAACATCTCATTTACAACGAACTGCAAACTCGCAAAGGCTGTCGATATTCTTGTTTTGAGTATCAAACCGCAAAATATGATCGCAGTTCTAAATGAGATCAAAGGCTCCATCAACAGCGATACGATAATAGTTACGATCGCGGCGGGAATTACTACCGATAAGATTTGCAAAACTCTCGGCTTTGATTCCGTGATTCGTGTAATGCCGAATACGCCTGCGCTGATTGGACAGGGAACAAGCGTTTTATACGCAACAGCGGCAGCGAAAGAACGGCTCGCCGAAGTTGAACACATTTTTCAGGCGGTTGGATACGTAACGACCGTTGAAGATGAAAAACTGCTCGATGCCGTTACAGCGGTCAGCGGCTCTGGACCTGCTTACTTCTTTTTGCTGATGGAAGAAATGATAAAGGCCGGCGTTAAACTGGGTCTCGACAAACAACTTGCGGAAAGAACCGTTTTGGTTACAGCTCGCGGCGCTGCAATGCTGGCAATCGAAAGATTAAAAGCGGGAGAAAAAGTCGATGTGCTCCGCCAAAAAGTTACATCGCCAAACGGAACAACCGAAGCTGCGCTGAAAGTTTTTGCTAAATATAATTTCGAACAAATGGTCAGCGATGCTCTCGCCGCGGCGGAAAAACGCAGCGAGGAATTGTCGGGAAGTTAATTAGAACTACACAGAGGCTACAGCTTTGAAGAACGTATAGCAGAAAACGCCGTCAGGTTCGGTTGTTCGATATAAGCCTTTTATTCCGTCATCGAAAGTTTTTACATTTATCAAACCTGCTTTAATTACCGGCTCGCGCACGCCTTCGATCATCGCGGTAAAAGTATTTTTGGTGAACCCTTCGACAAAATGCGACCTGCTCGCATCGACATAGACCATTCTTGGCGATACATTTACTTTTTCAAAACCCGCGGAGTTCAATAAAGGATAAAGCTGCCTGCCGATGTTAGCGTTGCCGCCGGATTTACTTTGCAAATCGACAAGCGATTGAATTGCTTTGTGCGCGGATTCATTATCGGGATGAAAATATGTTGACCCGTGATCGCCTTCGATTGCGGTGATCGTGCCGGCTGGTTTTAATAATTTTTTTAACGCAAGAAGAGCATCGATAGGTTTAGGCAGATGCTCTAGAACAAAACAAAGAAAAATATAATCAAAAGATTCCGGCGCAAAAGGTAAATTGAAAATGTCGGCCTGCTGAAATGTTACGTTTTTAAAACCAGCTTTGGCAATTTTTTCTTTCGCCTGCGCGATCGAGCTTTCGGAAATATCAATCGATGTGAATTGTGCCTCGGGACTATTTTTAGCAAGTGTTATGGTTTGAGCGCCTACCCCGCATCCTGCTTCGAGTACTCGGCTGCCTTTGGGATAAAAAGTGTCGGAGTGAAGCAATTCGACAAGCGTTGCGGCCTGATCCTGCAATCTTATGTTTTCTCTATCGTTGTAGCCGTGTACGTATTCCATATAAAGGCACAATTATAGCCGGAAGCCCTGAAAAAGCAAATACTTAAAAAATAGTAAAATTTATTGTAACGTTTGCGAAAAATGATTGTATAACATTGTAACAAATTATTAAAGAGTTTGGATGATAGACGAGCAGGCAATAATTAAAAATATAATCAACGGCGATAGCGAGGCGTTCAGGATTTTGATTGAACGATACCAAGCCCCCGTCTTCAGAATAGTATCCAACATAGTTAATGACCGGCACGTTTGCGAAGATATCGCACAGGAAGTATTTTTGGCGGCTTATAAAAAAATCGCATCATTCGACAATACACGAAGTAAGTTTTCAACATGGCTTTTCACTATCGCACGAAATAAAAGTTTAAACGCAATTAAGAGAACGAAAACACAGACGGTTGATGAATTCCCGGAGATTGCGGATTGTCAAAACGGTGACGAACTGGAGAAACAGGAATTTTTGAAAGAACTGGACAGACAATTACATTCACTGCCGAAAGATCAAAAAACTGTTTTCGTCCTGGCAGAAATTGAAAAACTGCCTTACGAAGAAATCGCACAAATTGAAGGTGTGCGTCAAGGCACTATCAGAACGAGATTGTGCAGAGCAAAACAAAAACTTGCAAAGGCCCTTGGCTTGGATTGGGAAATATGATGGATAAGAAAGAAATTTACGGAAGCTGGGTGGAGAAACAAATAGAAATTCCGGATTTATTTGCAGACAAGGTAATGAAGCAAGTATCAGAATATGAACACCAGCCGAAATGGTTCGATATACCAGGAATTATAGAAATCATTTCAGCCCATACCATTATTAAAAATTGTCTAATTACTGCCGGTGTAGCAATCGGATTTATAAGGGTAATATATATTATGATAGTAATTTTAAGTAAGGGGTTTTTAAATGGATGAGTCAACACTTAAAAAAACATATAACCGACAAATTTGGCTAGCTGTTTTATTTTCATTTCTTCTTCCGGGATTAGGACAGATATACTGTGGCAGACTTGCAAAGGGATTAATTTTTATAGCCCTGAATACTTTACCCGTATTTGTAATTGTAGACTTATTGTTATTTGGCAAAAATGCAGCTTTATTATTTGTTACAGTTGGTTTAATGCTTTTTGGCGGAATCGTTCAATTGATTGCTATCATTGATTCCATTTATCTTGCAAAAAGTTTAGATTCGCGATATGAGCTTAAAGATTATAACAGGTGGTATGTCTATTTGCTTTTGATTATCATCGTAATTGGCAACAGCGCTATCGGAATTATACCTTATAGAGATAATCTTATGGAGGCATTTAGGATTCCCTCAAATTCTATGTATCCAACGATAAACAACGGCGATAGGATTCTGGCGAATAAAGCAATTTATAAAAAAATTGATCCAGCCAGGGGCGATGTCGTTATATATATAAATCCTGAAAACAGAGTAAATTATATTAAAAGAGTGGTCGCAATCGAAGGCGATACGGTAGAAATGAAAAATAATCAGCTTTATGTGAATGGTAAAATTTTAGAATATCAGCCTTTATCAAAAACCGAACTCGATGGTTTTAAAATTAATACCGGCAATAAAAAATTAGAGGGTAATATATTTTATGAGATAAACGGCACTTCGAAATATTTAATCTTTCTTTCCAATTCAAAAACCGATGAAAAAGTGAAGAATTTTTCAGAAATTAAAATACCAAAGTATTGCTGCTTCGTGCTTGGAGATAACCGAAATGAATCACTCGACAGTAGAAATTCCGGGCCAATTCCAGTAGCTGCAATCAAAGGCAAAGCAAACTGGGTATACTTTCCAATATCGCATTTCAGCAAGATCGAATAATAGGGCTACTCAATGATGATTGCTTCGACCGGGCATTCGTCGGCGGCTTGCTGGGCGGCATCTTCATACTGCGGGGGTACTTCATCGACAATTACCTGGGCTTTTTCGTCACCCATTTGGAAAACCTGCGGACAAGTCTCAACACACAAACCACAAGCGGTACAACTATCGTCAACTTTCGCTTTCATTTTTTGACCCTCGTAAAAAATAATTGAATCATAAAAACCCCGCCAATGAATGACGGGGCTAATTTTTCAATAAAGCCGGGATTGCCAGACACAACCAGATGATCGCTTATGGCTGCTCGGTTCCCCGCCTGACCAGGTTCGCGGACCCGGATAGCCTGGGTCCCGGCCGCATTTATAGTATCAAAAATCGCAAAAAAAACAAGCCAAAATGTCTGATTATTAAATCAATTTGACTAAATTGCCGTTTAGACTTATGATAACTTTTTAATTTTATTTCGGAGCAAAAATGGCTTACACGGTGCTTGCAAGAAGGTATCGGTCGCAAAAGTTCGACGATGTTGTCGGGCAGACGGCGATTTCGCAGACACTCCGTAACGCCATCAAAACCGACAAAGTAGCGCACGCTTATCTTTTTACCGGCACTCGCGGCGTAGGCAAAACGACTACGGCAAGAATTCTTGCCAAATCGCTAAACTGCCTTGCATCAGATAAGCCGACAGTCGATCCGTGTTTGAAATGCGATAGCTGCCTGGCGGTCAACGCCGGCACTGATATTGACGTTATCGAAATCGATGGTGCGTCGAATCGCGGTATCGAAAATGTTCGTGAGCTTCGCAATAACGCGATTTACCGCCCCGCCCGCGCAAGATTTAAAATCTATATCATCGACGAAGTTCATATGCTCACGACAGAAGCGTTTAACGCGCTGCTTAAAATTCTGGAAGAGCCGCCGGCACATATCAAATTTATTTTTGCTACGACAGAAGCGAATAAAGTTCCCGCGACGATTCAATCGCGATGCCAGCGGTTTGATTTTACAAATATCAGCCCTGCGGATATTATTTCGCAGCTTAAAAAAATTCTAAACGATGAAAATATAAAATTCGAGGATGATTGCATAATCGCTTTGGCCAGACTGGCAAACGGTTCGATGCGTGATGCCTTAAGTTTGCTTGATCAGCTTATAAGCGCAGCCGAGCAGCCGTTGAGCGTTAAATCTCTCGAAGAATTGCTGGGGTTGCCGAGCAATGAGAAAATTTATCTGCTGCTTGAAAAGATTGGGCAATCGGATGCGGGCGGAACATTGCAGGCTGTTGATAATTTGATTGTCGGCGGATTAAGCTGCATTGGTTTGCTCGATGCGATGATCCAGTCTTTTCGCGATATGATGGTATTAAAAGCCGCGAAAGATTCTTCGACGCTCGTGATTTTGACAGAGGCGGAGAAAAAGGGTTTGTCGCAAATTGCCGAATACTTCGATATACCTTCAATCGTTTATAATATTTCACTTTTTGAAAAACTCCGCTGGCCTGTAAAGAACAGCGATAATCCGCGTGCGCTTCTGGAAGCATCACTAATGCGAATTGCTCTCTCGGAACATTTTATGAGCATTCCAGAACTTCTCGGCGGCAAAAATACAAACGTCAATCCAGCAGATGCGTTAAAAAAAAACACTGGGGTAATTGAAAGACCCGCATTCAGGCCGCAGCAGCAAACACAAACGCAAACACCAACTCAAGATTTCGCACCGCAGCAAAAGCAGGTGCTTGACAGTAATTGCAGTTTTGAACAAATAAAAGACAGATGGAAAGAGATAACGGAATCCATCGCAAACGCGCGCCTCGGCGAATTTCTTAAAAAAGCGACTCCGATGCGTTTGGCCGGTGATACGCTGGCTTTAGGTTTTGGCGCAGCAGATGAATTTATGATGAAACTTTGCCAAAGCAACGGCAAATCGGAAGCAATCATACAATCACTGACCGAAGCGATTGGAAAAAATTTAAAGATAAGTTTCGAACTTATAAATTCGCCAACGCAGCATACTCCCAAACCAAAACCGAAAGGCGCAAGAGCAGGCCAAAAAGTAATCGATGACGCAGCAAATAATCCTTTTATTAAAAATATTTTGTCCGAACTCGATGGAAATATTATTGATGTCGAGGAGCAGCAGTAATGAGCAATCAGGCGTACACTCAAAGTTTGAATAAATTAATTGACGAGTTGGCGAAGCTGCCGGGAATCGGACCAAAGACGGCAGAACGTTTGGCGTTTCATATTCTCAAAGCGGAAAAAAATGAAGCACTCTCACTCGCCGACTCGATTACAAAATTAAAAAGCTCTGTGCGTCAGTGCAAGCAATGTCATAATCTTTCTGAAAGCGATCTTTGTTCGATCTGTACCGACACGCGAAGAGACAAAAGTATTATCTGTGTTGTCGAACAATTCAAAGACCTTATCGCGTTGGAGAAAACTGGACTTTGCAAATGGCTCTATCACGTTCTCGGCGGAAGAATCGCGCCGCTTGAAGGAATCGAGCCTGGCAATTTGACTATCGATCATCTGATAAGCAGAATACGAAACGAAAAAATCAGCGAAGTTGTAATGGCGACAAATCCAACTGTCGAAGGCGACGGAACGGCACTTTATATCAGTTCATTGATAAAACCTATGGGCGTAAAAGTTACACGCCTTGCCAGAGGCTTGCCCGGGGGAAGTCAGATCGAATTCGCTAGCGGCGCTATACTCACCGATGCAATTCTAGGAAGAAATCCGTTAGAATAGGGTATTGGATAAGGGACAAACAAACATTTTTTTTAAAATTTTCTGCATTTCTGCCTTAAAAATTGCTTTTTTGGGAAAACTTTGGTATTATTCAACCTGGTTGGAACAATATTTGCACATTAGGCCTCATTTTTTGGAAGTGGTATGAAATTAGATATGACGAATCAGATGCGAATGGAGCAGCGAATGAAGCTGGCGCCGCGGATGATTCAGTCTATGGAGATTTTGCAGCTTTCGACACTGGCACTTCTGGAAAAAATTGAGACCGAACTAAACAGCAATCCTGTTCTTGAAGTTGAAGAACAAGCAGAAAACAATAATGCTGAAACACCCGCCGAACAGCAGGAAAATGCACACAAAGAAATAATTTTACACGAAGGCAACAAAACAGGCAAAGATTTCAGCAAAGTCGAGGATTTCGCTGAAGATTCAGACGATTATTTTTATCGCACCGAAACTCCGCGTGCCGATGAAGATGGCGTTGATAAAAAAATGGAGGCGATGAACAACACGCCTGATCTTGGTCTTTCGCTGAACGATTATTTGCTAGAACAATGGCGGCTTATTGATGCCGATGAGAAAGTGAAAAAAGCGGGCGAGCAGATTATAGATTACATCGATGAGAAAGGTTATCTCAAAGTTCGCCTTGAACAACTTTACATTAAAGACAAAAGTGAATTCAGCCTCGACGATCTTGAAAAAGCATTGAAGCATATTCACGAACTTGAGCCTGCCGGAATCGGAGCACGGGATGTTAAGGAATGCCTCTTAATTCAAATGGAACAATCTCCCGATGATATGAGTTTTGAAAAGGAGCTTGTTTCAAAATATCTCGATAAGCTGCTCGAAAATAAACTGCCTGAAATCGCCAAGAAAATGAATTGCACTGTTGAGCGGATTAACCAGGCACTTTTGCGAATGCGAAAATTCGATACGTCGCCGGGACTGCAAATCAGCAGAACAAAAAATCCGCCGATCAAAGCGGACATTCTGGTCGAGCCTGTTTCGGGCGGCGGTTTTAAAGTATCGCTTGCGGATAAAAGCATTCCTTCTCTGCGCATCAACGAATATTATTCGAATATGGCCAGAGACAAACTACTCGATATGAAAACACGGCATTTTTTGAACGACAATATTCGTTCGGCGAAATGGCTGATGGACGCTATCACACAAAGAAAACATACTCTCCTGAAAGTCGCACGGACAGTAGTTGAAAGTCAGGGCGAATTTTTTGAAAAAGGAAAGATGTCTTTAAGGCCGCTGCCGATGTCGGAAGTTGCTGATAAGGTCGGTGTACACGTGGCAACAGTTTCGCGAGCGGTCGCGGGCAAATATATTCAATCGCCGCAGGGATTGATGCCGCTGCGTGATTTATTCGGCGGAGGTATGGAAAGCAGCAACGGCGGCAGCGAAAGTTTTGAAGCGATCCGCGCAAAGATGCAGCAGATTATCGATGTCGAAGATAAATCGAAACCGCTGAATGACGATGAGATCAAAATAAAACTTGAAGAGGCTGGTGTAAAAGGGATCGCACGAAGAACCGTCGCAAAGTATCGCAAGATTATGAAAATTCCAACGGCAAGATTCAGAAAGAAATTTTAGCCAATTGTCAATTTCATAAAGATGAATACGCCAACCGCGGTCAGAACCATAAAAACTACGATCGATCCGAAAAGCAGAAACGACTCCCGAACAAAAGGAATCAACTCAATTTTTTCCAGCTTGGTCGCTTTATAAACCACCGCAATAATAGCAATCAACGGCAGCGCAAGCAAAAACGCATACGGCGTTGTGCCAATATGCACTGGCGACGTAAAACCTGCCAAAACAAATTGAAACATATTATTTATCACTGATTACACAGATTCCACTTATATATTTATTTACCTTTGGAATTTGCCAGGTATACCGCGTTGACGATGCATAAAAGGTTCATCATTCCCGCAATGCCTGTATAAATTTCGCCGATTTCGCACGGTCTACCATAAGAACTAAGATGAAAAACATTACTGCCCAAGTACCCCAGATAAGCAGTTATGGGCGAAAATAAAATCTGGGCATAAAACCACGGAGATTTAAAATCTATTACTCCAATCGAACCAATGAAAATACCAAACACAAATGCAAGTACGAGCGAAATAAAAATAATGATCCCGCGTTTTTTTCCGCCAATCAGCAAATGTCCTGCGCCCGGTATCCACCACGCCAAAACTGCGGCAAGGAACATAAGCACCGGACGCGGTATATTCGATTTAGCCGACGCTGCACTCACTATTTTGCTCCATTAGCATCGTTGGTATCATTCGCATCAGCAGCTTTTGGCTGTACAACTTCTTTAAGATTTACACGTGCCGTTATGTTATCAGGCATATAGAAGCCGAACGCGGCACTTTGTGCATCGATGAAATCTTCCTGAAGAGCAAGACGCAGACGTATGCTGTCAAATTCTTCCTGCGTGCCGGGACTGCCGACATCAAAACTCTCAACGACATAAAGCGTAAGTTTCGGATCGAAGTCGATCAAAACCGGAGGCTGCTGATTCTTTGCCTGCATCTGTTCAAATTCATTATAGAAAGTATCAACGAGTTTTGCATAAAGCAGGCTCTGATCGATAATGCTTTCTGCTCCCATCATACCAGCAACTCGCATTTTTGTCTGCTCAATATCCATCGCTGAAACTCTCTTAAGGCTGTCCATTGACTGCATCTTGAAAGTTTTTTCGTTGGGATCAGCGTTCTTTTTACCGTATTCTGAATTTAATTTCGCAAGAGCCGCATCCCAGTTTTGATTTTTTACCAGGCCTAAAAATTCGTTTGCTGCTTTGTCTGCGATTTGGGCGGCAGCAAGTTTTTTGCAATCTTTGATTACTTCATCTTTCAAAACGAATTTATCTTTAGCTAAATTCGGTTCACCAATATTCGGAAGATTCTTAACATAGCTGAAGTCTACACTATCAGGAGCAGCCGACTTCGCAGCATCTACAACTCTAACGATAGCAATAATATCGCCTGCCATATCGGTGAGCGGCCCTGCGCTTACAAACATTTTCGGAGCGGTCGGTTCAAATGGCCCCATTTTAGTTGCTTCATCGCCAAGTTCTTTAACAGCGAAAATAAGTTTAATCAATCGTGTAGGCATTCTGCTTTGACCTGCGATTACCAATCGTCCGAGATTTAAATCAGACTGGAAATCCGCAGCCGTAAGAAGACTGGTTCTGCCATTGTAAACTTTAATGTTATATTGTTTTGATATATTTTCGGCAACACCGGCATAATCGCCCGCTTTTGCTTTTAATGTTTCAACACTTGCTTTTTCAAAATCTATACTTTCAAAGGCGCTGTCTGTCTGCTCCATTGCTTCGCTTAAGATTTTTGTGCCTTGTGCATTAATTTTTCTTGTATGCAGGCCCTTCTTAATCATATCAGCGACTTCTGCATAGCTCTTTTGTTTTTTAATTGTCTTTGAATTAGGATCATTTGGATCTTCGGGAACTTCTTCCGTAATCGGAGGTCTTTCAAGATTCTGACGATAAAATTCTTCTACTTCCTCTTCTGTCGGAGGAGCTACATTCTTTTTCAAATCGCTGACTTTGATCATCATATAATCAATCGCCACGCGCGGCGGAAGTTTATAGCCGAAGCCAACCGGATTTTCATCACTCGTAACGCCCGGAGTATTATTTTTAAATTTCTCGAACATTCCGATCACTTCTGCTTCTGACGGCTGCGGAGCTTTATCGACAAAATCTTCCGCGGCAAATTCTACCAAATTAACATCCATTCTTTCGTTCATTCTCGCGAAAGTATTTTCGAGCTGTGCCATTGTGAGATTTTCGGTGTCTGTAACAACCCTTGAATAAGACATAATCGCCAGAATATCTGCGAATGATTTTAATATTTGCTCATCAGACATATTTGTCGATGCTGAAAGATTTCGCACGAGCGTCGCGGCATCGACTTGATTGTTTGTCAGTTGCGGAATAACGCTTTTCAAAATATTGCCCGCGGTGTCGCCTGTAACAGCACAACCTGCTTTTTCAGCTTCATATCTAAGAAGAACAAAAAAGAGTTCCGCCCTTCCGCGTGATTGCTTGAAGAATTCATCAACAACAGAAGGATTAATGCGAAGTCCGCTCTGCATCGCAGCATTTTTCAACTCATCACTTACCATCGCCGCATTTTCAGATTCCGGGAACAAGAGCTGACCAAGAAGAACTGAACGTACATCGCCCAAAGCCGGCAGAAGTCTGTCGATCATCAGACCGCGAAGAGCCTGAAGCTGGACTGAAGCATTTTGAAGGTCAACCCTGTTAATTGTCAACCCATCGCCGTAAGTGTACATCGCAGAGTTTTGATCTCTATAACTGGGCTTCGCAAGTTCATTGAGCAAACTTGGCATAATAAAAGCAATCATAATTACAATTACAAATACGGCCATCAATTTGCCCATATTTTTGCGAATCCATTTTACCAAATGCATTTTATTCTCCGAAATAAAGATTAAATTCTTAATTTTAAAGGACTTACAAAATATACAATACTAGATTGTAAACGAAAAAGTATAAGCTATTTAGGACTTTTTGCAATAGGAAAATATTAAGCATTTTTTACGCAACTGTTTGCACTTTGGATACTTAACGTTATGATAGAGAAATAATTTTGAAGCAATAAGGGTTCGTGATGAATTCTCAAAAAGCATTTAAAAAAGCACAGCGATTTATTCCTGGCGGCGTAAACTCACCGGTACGGGCTTTTGGCTCCGTCAAGATGTCACCAATTTTCATCGCTAAAGGCAATGGGTCAAAGATTTATGACATCAACGGAAATGAATATATTGATTACGTCTGTTCGTGGGGCCCGCTCATCCTCGGCCACGCCCATCCCAAAATTACCTCGGCGGTAATTTCAGCAGCAAAAAAGGGAACATCATTCGGTGCACCTACCGTTGCAGAAACAGAATTAGCTGAAATTATCTGCGGCACTTTCGATTCCATCGATAAAGTTCGACTCGTAAGCAGCGGAACTGAAGCAGTTATGACAGCAGTAAGACTTGCCCGCGCTTTTACCGGCAGAAAATACATCTTGAAAATCGCAGGCTGCTATCACGGCCACAGCGATTCAATGCTCGTCAGTGCAGGTTCCGGTTCGGCACTCTATTCAAAACCATTATGCCCCGGCGTTCCCGATGAGCTTTCAAAACTCACAGTCATCGCTGACTATAATAATATAGATTCGGCGGCAAAGTCTTTTGAAAAGTACAAAGGTAAAATCGCAGCCTGTATCATCGAACCCGTAGCCGCAAATATGGGCGTTGTTTTGCCAAAAAATGGTTACCTAGCGAATCTGCGCAAACTTTGCAGCCAAAATAAATCGTTATTAATCTTCGATGAGGTCATTACAGGATTCAGACTTTGCTTTGGCGGAGCACAAACCATCTTTAAAATCCAACCGGACATTACTTGCCTGGGCAAAATTGTCGGCGGCGGTTTACCTTGCGCTGCGGTCGGAGGCAGAAAAGAAATTATGGATATGCTCGCTCCTTGCGGCAATGTTTATCAGGCAGGCACACTTAGCGGCAATCCCTTGGCAACGGCGGCGGCAACCGCAACTTTGAAAATCCTCAAAAATGAAAAAATTTACGCAAAACTTGAGGAAAATGCGAAAATGTTGGAGGCCGGTCTGCTTTTGGCCGCTAAAAACAATAATATTCCGATGATAATTAATAGAATCGGGTCGCTGATGAGCTGTTTTTTCACGAAATTGAGCGTTGAAAACTTTTCGGACGCAAAATCAGCGGATGCGAACCTTTTCAAGGCGTTTTTCGCGGGAATGCTCAAAAACGGCATCTATCTTGCCCCAAGTCCGCTTGAGGCGATGTTTATTTCTGCCGCACATTCAAAAAAGGATATTGCAAAAACTCTTTTTGCTGCACAAAATGTACTAACTAGACTATAATATTAAAAATTAAAACTTTGGATTTTTACGGAGTTATTATGACTGATGAAGGTAAAAAGCAGGATCAGCTTTTGGAAACTACGGATTGTCTGGAAGCTATCGGTACGCTTAAGAGCAATAAGAATCTTTTCTTCTTTGTTTGTTTGTTATGCTTGCTTTTGCTGCAGGGATGTTTTTGGCTTATGGCAACCGGCCATATAAACTACGGTCAGATTGAGCCGAATACTCCGACTATTGAAAAGGCTGCGCAAAACGCCGCCGCTCCTGCATCAGCGAATGCTGTAGAACCAAATAAAGCTACAATCGATCCAAATGATGGATGGCATAAATACTCCAGCAAGATCGCGACGGCCAAAATTGATTTTGAAAAAGTCGCCTGGGTAATTCGTGTTTGTAATTATCTGCTGATCATCAGCTCCGTCGTTTACGCGATGTCGCTGCTGTTCGGTTTGATGATTTCACTGGTCGGAAGACTGGGCGGAATCAGTCATATCACAAAAGCGTTTTTTATTTCGCTTCTTTTTATTGTTGTGCTTATGCCCTGGCAGACGCTTTTCAGAAGCGTTGGAATCGGCACAATTTTTAAACCAGCCGAACTGCTCTCAAGCTGGCTGATGCACTCTGATATGAATTCTGTTGAAAAAGCATTGAACATTTACGGCAGATATGTCGGCTTTGGATGCCTTTCGATTCTTATGCTTCTTTGGGCACAACTCAAGAGTATGAAATGGTCGAGAAACACGCTGCGAAGATTAGGAATAGTTAGATAAACGTATCTCGGCCACGGCTGCGATGCTCGTAACGTAATACGTTAATACGTGCTACGAAACGAGTTTCGCAACCTTAACCGCAACACGTAAAACTCAAATACTACCTTTTTCAGATTGCAATACTATGTTGAATATAGCCTTCATAGGTATGGGAATAATGGGCAGGCCGATGGCGAAGAATCTGCTTAAGGCTGGTTTCCCGCTCGTCATCCATTCGCGTACAAAATCAACATCACAGGAAGTAATTTCCGCAGGCGCACTTTGGGCTGATACGCCCGCTGATGCCGCGAAGAATGCAGACGTAGTTATTACCTGCGTTACCGACACGCCGGACGTTAAAAAAGTTCTGTTCGAAAAAGACGGCGTAATCGAATCAGCGCGCGAGGGAACAATTTGCATTGATATGTCAACTATCTCACCGTTTGAAACACAGGAGATGGCAAAGACTCTCGCAGAGAAAAAAATCATATTGATAGATGCTCCTGTCAGCGGCGGACAAATCGGCGCGATCGAAGCTAAATTATCTATAA
>Ga0154577_1025_pt2 | contig 14899 bp, 14 predicted proteins | sample RifGroF2_FD_116006 | JGI IMG/M metagenome (GOLD analysis project Ga0154577, IMG submission 116006) | Planctomycetes bacterium GWF2_42_9
GGCCGCTATTTTAGAATTAATAAAATTCGCACCAGATGCGTTTAGCTTTGAACCGCTTATTGATGCCCCGCTTTCGCTCATTAATTCCTGCCCGGCAAAACATAAATCACCAAACAGCATTGGCTCGTATTTCAAAATATCAATATCTTTGGAAAAACTATTCATTTCCTACCTCTTGAAAAATAAAATGGCCGAAGGCCTTTCCAACATTTTAGTTTTTAACTTTTCACTTTAAGTTTATTCCGGCCGGGTGGTATATCTAGCCTTTATAGTTTAAATTTCTGTAGACAACCTTTGCCCGGCCGAAAAAACCTCATTGATTAAGCAACCGCTAAATCTCTTATGATCCCGTGTGCAGCTTCATTTTTAAATTCAAGCGTGTATTCGCCAATTAACTGTCCGCATTCATAATCGCCGCTGCTTGCAAGCGGTTTGAAATGGAAACTTCTTCCTGCAAGTGGCAATACACTGACTCTTGACGAATCCAAAAGTAATACAGCGTCTTGAGGAACCCATCTGCTTGTGATAATCCTGCAAACACCGAAATCGCTTTCATAAACGCTTACCATATCGGTGTAGGATTTATCAGAAGGACCAAAACTTCTGCTCGCCGTCAGGAATGAATTGATTTTTCTTTTCTGATAACCGCCGACAACGATCAAATCAACGTTACCATTGCTGTTTTCCCAAATCTGACGCAGAACATAATTAATCTTCGCTTCATCAAGACCTGTGCCTGTTGGAAAACCGCTATCACCCGGCCGGAACACATTAGTATCGATGCTTTGAATGATGCCCTTCATACTTCTGCGAACCGTAGCTGAACCTTGCGCATTAGCGGTTGGCTGGCCGCCATTGATAACTGTATTCTCCAGATCACGGATAAGCTCGCGCAGTCTCTCTGATTTCTGATAATCCATTTCATCTGAAATTCCCAAATGGCTCGAAGCGATATTAGTTCCGCTCACTTCAACACCAGCCGTAAATATCTGTGTGTAATTCCCGCAGCGAATACGATTAGTGAATCTTGCTGCAGGCTTATCATCGCCTTCAAGCGCGGCATTGCCAAGAATGAAAATCACCTGTTCGTTTGAGATATTTTCCGCAGTGGTTCCTGCATAACCTCTCACAACCGTCAGTGTATTATTGGACACACCTGTTACCAGCATCAACTCTTCACTTTCAAACCCCTGGATTTGATCACCAACTCTGAATCTGCTGCCGTTAGCAACATCGAAACTTGTCTCGCCATCTGGATCGGTGATTGTGCTGTCGCTGATTGTATCTTTGTTAGGAATTAGCGAATCTTCCAGCCATTCGTGATAAGTGCTTCTTGCCTCACGAAGAGGATCACCTATCGCATCCAATAATGATGTTTCCGCTGGAGAAATAATTCCAACAATATCAGAAACATCTTCCGCTATTTCAGGCAGTGTTACGCCTGCTGTGTACGTTGCTTTACCTGTAAAAGCCATAATTTTTCCCTTTCAAAAAATTTCGTCGCCGATATGGCAGCATGTCATTCCCACGCACTTTGTCATTCCCGCGAAGGCGGGAATCTATACCTAAATAAAATTCCGTCTCGTTCGCAGATACTCCTGCAAATCCGCCCTTGAACTGCTTTTAATTGCTTTTTTAGCTGCTCGTTCAAGTGTGCCTGTTGTCCCGGACAACTTATCTTTGACTCCGCTCGTCTTCGCGATCGCCCGTACATTTTGATTGTCATTGAAAAGATAGCTTTTTTCTTTTCTTATCTGTTGAACAATCTCATCCGCAGAAACATTGGAGTTTTTTCGAATCTATCCCTGCCAATTATCACCGCAGTTTCCAGATCTCTCACACCTGCTGAAACAAACTTGTCGATTAATTGGCGTTCAATAGCCATCTGTGAAATATTTTTGTTTAGATTTTCAATTTCACTTCTCTGCTCTGCTAGCGCCTGTTCCAACAGTATCTTCTTCTGCTCTGCAAGTTGTGCTCTCTTGCGGTAACGAATCGCTTCACTCACATCCACTAGCTTTTCATTCCGCGGCTCTTGTTCTTCTGAATCTTCAATTTCTGTGTCATTCTGACTCATTAAAAAACCTCTCTATTTTAGTTTTTCACTTTTAACTTTTCACTTTATTCCATATCCCAATTCTCTAAGTACCTGCTCCTGTGGTATACCTATCTCCAACTTCATTTTTGCTTCTTCCAATTTTTCAGTCGTATTCTCCGGCAGCGGACTCGGGAATATCACATCAAAAATTCTTTCATCTTTTGTGTTCGGATAAATTTTTGTAACATCCAGCAGATGCATTATCATTGCTGCGATTTCTTTCAGTCCATGCCCGTATGCGAAATGTTTGCGTTCTGTCTTCGCAAGCATTCCCATCAGCGTCATCTTCAAAGCGATCGCACTAGTCAAATTCCCAATTTTGTCTTTCAAAACCCCTGCTGCTACGGGTGTAACTCCGCTTGTTTTATCCAATGCTTCACGTATTTCCTGAATATGAGCGTCTTCGCTTGGTGAATTGCTGTCGCCGCCGAATTGCTGAATACTCGCTTCGGGATTATCCGTACACCACATTCTCCCCGGCGATACCGCCCTGTCTTCAACGCATTCAATTCCCTTCGCAAGATACATTTTAAATGCCTGGAATGTTATCCTGCTCGCTCTGTCGCACAATCTCGTATTCAATTCATCCTGCAAAGGAATAAGAGCCTCAACATCGCTGATTCCCTCGTAATACAAAGGCTGTGCGACATTTTGAATATGCACCACCGGCACTATTCCTAAAATATTCGGCCCTTCAGCAGCTAATAGTTTGTCTTCATATCTCTGCCACCAGTCAGTGGATAATATTTCAATAACGTGTGCATTTTTTCGCGCAGAATGACTATTTTTAGGAGACAACAGCTTTCGCAGAAAATTCCCTTCATCAGCAATATCATTTTTCTGCTCGATAAAATGCTGAACATAAAAATTAATCTTGCGAAAATCTCTTTCATCAAGAACCGGCAGCGCCCTCGGTGCTTCAATTAATTCAAGACTGCAATCCCCAACCAACTCCATCATTTGGTTAGCACCTAACTTTATGTTAGGGGTTAGTGAATAATCAGTAATTCTCTGCCCTGGCCGAACAACACAATCTACAAACCCATAAACCGATCCCAAAACAGCCATATCCTGAAAGAACCTGACTCCTCCATTGCTGTTAAATACCTGTTTGATTATCTTATCGATTTCAGCGCGTCTGTTTTTATCTTCTGCCCTGCTTACGATATCAACACCTTTGCCGAACAGAAAATCCACCATCGCGTTTACTCGCCAGCCGATATCATTTTCAATTACAACTTCTTTCCTTTCAATATCAGCCACAGCTTTTCCGCCCAGTATTCCGCTTGTCTCACTGCGTTTGATACCCGTAATCCTCACAGGCAGTCCCATTTCCTGTGCCTGAATATAGGTCTTCGCGGACTCATTCAGTTTCGCATCCGCAGCCGATAACCCCGCCGGCGAATACATTGGATTCTGATAATAATCCCACAATCTGCCGAAATGAGCTTGCATATCAACCCACTGCTCATCTACAAGCCAATCAATAAAATTAGAATTAAGCCCATCACTTTCAAAATTTGAAAAATCAAATGACATTTAATTTCTCCGTAAAACTCATAACTAAGAACTCAAAACTAAGCACTACTTAGTCCTGCACTCCTAAATTAGACTTGCGCATTTTCAAATAAAATAATTGGAAAATTTATTTTGATTGCTGTATGTGGGTTAAATATGGTCAAAATATATTAAAGTTAAAAAATAAGTGCAGGTTTTTCAAAAGCAGATAGTACAAACACCTATAAAAGCAAGATTTCATCGTCCAGTACCTTTTTTATTTGTCGCGTCAACTAAAATCATTTATAATGATTTTAAATCTTTTTGAAGGGTACAAAAATGACTAAATATAACATTCTCAATGAAATTCTTGATTTTGCGATTGGCAACGAAATTGATGCATACAAATTTTACACTTCACTTGCTGAAAAAACACAAAATCCTGAAATGAAGCAAGTCCTCCTCAATTTCGCCACAGAAGAGAAAGGCCATAAAAAACTTTTAGAAGACTTTAAAAAAGGTAAAGATGTAAAACTTGGCGGCGAAAAAATCACAGATCTAAAAATTGCCGACTACACCGTTGATATTCAGCCTACTGAAAATATGAGTTATCAGGATATCTTGACTCTTGCGATGAAAAAAGAAAAAGCTGCATTTGCTTTGTATACAGATCTCGCTGATATTTCTCCCGATCCTGATGCTAAAAAACTTTTTACCTTGCTCGCACAGCAGGAAGCAAAACACAAACTCCGTTTCGAACTCGAATATGACAATGTCGTCTTAAAAGAAGATTAATCGTTAGCCAGTCATTTCGACCGGAGCGAAGCACAGTGGAGAAATCCGTTAAAATAGAAAATTCTATGACTGCCGAAGATATAATTAACCTTTTCAATATGATTCCCCTTCCCGGCGAAGGCGGCTATTACGTTGAAACATACCGCGCATCTGAAAAAATAGATGACCTGCCCGCTCGATACGAAGGCCCAAGAACTTTCTCTACCGCAATTCTTTATTTAATAACGCCGACAAGTTTTTCCAAACTGCATAAGGTAAAAAGCGATGAGGTCTTTCATTTTCACCTCGGCAATCCTGTCGAAATGCTAAAAATCTATGAAACCGGCAAAACAGAAACTGAAATCGTTGGTACAGACCTTGTAAAAGGCCAGAAACCGCAGGCTGTTGTGTATAAAAACACCTGGCAAGGAACAAAACTCATCGAAGGCGGGAAATTCGCTCTGCTCGGCTGCACTGTCGCCCCAAGCTTTGAATTCTCCGATTACGAATCAGCAAACAAAGATTTGTTGATAAAACAATTTCCAAACGCAAAAGCATTAATCGAAAAATATATATAGTTTTTAAATCCTCTGTGGTCTCGGTGGTCTCTGTGGCTAAAACAAAAAAACATTTTCTGTGGCTGAAAGAATTGAGGATTCAATTCTGCACCGCAAGTATATTGCCGATTTTCGTTGGCACAGCCCTTGCGTATTTACACCATCATCAATTTAATCTGCTTCTTTTCCTGCTCGCATCTTTTTCTATGGCTATTTTCCAGATGGGAGCTAACGTCTCTAATGACTACTTCGACAGCAAATCAAAAAATGATTGGCTGAACAAAAACGCATCTCAATTCTCCGGCGGCGCGCAATTAATTCAAAAACATTTACTTTCCCCCAAAGAAGTGTTAATTATATCTATGATCTGCTTTACATTGGCCGTAATTGCAGGTTTGATTATCCTTGCAATTACTAAAAGCCTTTTTGTTTTAATGCTTGGTTTAATTGGTTTACTTGGCGGTTTTTTCTATACCGCTCCGCCATTAAAACTTGGCTACCGCACTGCCGGCGAAATCACCGTTGGATTTCTCTTCGGCATTCTTCCTGTCTATGGAGCATATCACATCCAGACCAATCTGATAGATTGGATTCCTCTACTGCCTTCAATCTTCGTTGCCATTCTGGTGTTTCTTATTATCTTCGCAAACGAATTTCCCGACTATGAAGCGGATAAAGCAGTAAACAAAAAAACTCTCGTGGTAACTTTGGGCATAAAAAAAGCGGCCTTTCTTTATAAAGCCGCTTTGGTAATGGTTCTCATTCTCGCATTTTTTATCACTAAAAACAACGCTGATAGATTTATCTTCTATCTGCCGACTGCTTTTCTTTGGGTAAGTTGTTTCAATGCCTGCAAACCTGAAAAATTATCTCAGCCGGGCTATTTTCTTTTAAGCAAAGCAACAATCGTTCTTCATGCGATTGCAGGCCTTGCACTTACTATTTCGATTTTATTACATTAAGCCTTCCTTTAACATTTGCCGCATATTCATCGGTACCATTTTTGCCGTTCGTCGGATATTGATTATTATATATTTCCTGCTTTATTAATCCGACACGGTTTTCCGGACTTGGGTGAGTCGAGAAAAATTCTATCGAGCGCGAACCGCTTTGCTTTTGCAGAATTTCCATCGTCTCTATCATACCATTCGGCGTGTAACCCGCCTTTACCATATACCCTAGCCCGATCGCATCAGCCTGCTTTTCATCCGCCCGCGAGAAAGACTTGCTTGCCAGACTTTCCACTATCTGGCCCAAACTGCCTGCTCCCGATGATGCCGAACCTAAAACACCGACACCTATAGTCATTATGTAATCACTTGTAATTTGGCTTGCAATGTGTCTTGCGGTTACGTGTGCCGTTTCGTGTCCTAAAACCGCCGCCAACTGCGCCTCGCTGTTTAATTGTTCAAGCAAACCTGTCGTAATATAAATGTACCCGCCTGGCAGAGCGAACGCATTTACAGAATTGTGATCGATAGCCTTGTAGGTAAAGCCATAAGTGGGATTATGACTTACGGCAGCAATTTTCTGTCCAACCGAATTGACATAATTTTGGAGTTGATCATCTTTAATGCTCTCGCCCATTTCTTTTTCGATTTGCTGGGAATAATTGAATCCCATCTTCTTTTCTTCTTCAGGGCTTACTAATAAGAGCTGATTTTTTCCGGTTACAGGATTCGTCTGACATCCAACCTGAAACATCGAAGATAAACAAATCGCAAAAATGAAAAACAAGTATTTCTTACTCATACACCACCATATCTCTCTATTGATTTAATTTTACATATTTCAATCTTAAATCTTAATTTTTTTTAGTGTTCTACGGGTTTGCCGATAATATTTTCCATTTCTTCCATTTGTTTATCAAGCAGTTCCTTGGTTTTAGCCTCTACGTTGAGCCGCAACAAAGGTTCGGTATTGCTTGGCCTGCAATTAAACCACCAGTCTTTGAATTGAACCGTGACACCGTCAAGGTCATCCGCTTCACCTTGGCTGAATTTACGCTTCAATTCAGTCATCATCGCCGCTTTATCTTCAACCGCGAAATTAATTTCGCCGCTTGCAAAATATCTTCTCAACGGTGCAACCAATTCACTCACGGGCACATCTGAAGAGCTTAGAATATTGATCATATGTGCAAAAGTGATCAAACCCGAATCCGCGAAGAAATTGTCGCGATAATAGAAATGGCCGCTCAATTCACCGCCAAAAATCGCCCTTGCCGTCCGCAATGTTTTTTTCATAAATGAATGCCCGACCCTCTCACGTCTTGGCACTCCGCCGTATTTCAAAATCTCTTCACGAACAACCCAACTGCTTCGCAAATCATAAACAATCGCCGAACCTGGCGCCTTTTTCAGGAAGTATGGAACCATAAGAGCAGTCAAAATATCACATCCGATCGTCTGCCCTTTTTCGTCAACCATTATTAATCTATCAGCGTCGCCGTCAAAACAAATTCCAACATCTGCTTTGCGTTTCTTGATTGTGCTCTTGAGTTGATCAAGATTTTTTTCTACCAGTGGGTTAGGATCATGTTTAAACACGCCTTTGTGCTCAAAATTTATCTTTATAACATCTAATCCCAGCCCTTCGAAGATCAAAGGCACCATTTTGCCCGCCATACCATTTGAAGCATCGATTACAACTTTCAATGGTTTGACTTTTGCATCGATAAACTTCAAAATATGTTCTTTATATGCCTTTGTCAGGTCTGTTCTCTCTACAGAGCCTTCCGCACCTCCCATTGTGTGCAGTAAAGCCGTTGCTATATGTTTAATCTCTTTCAATCCAGTATCTTCACCAACCGGTTTTGCTTCAAGTCCGGAAATTTTGAATCCATTGTATTGAGCCGGGTTGTGCGACGCTGTAACCTGCACACCGCCGCAAGTCCCTAAATGATTGATCGCGAAATATATCTGCGGAGTATCGATCATGCCGATATCGATAACATTAGCACCTGCCGCATTCATACCTTTAATCAGAGCCTCCGCAAGCCCCTTGCTGTGCGATCTCATATCGTACCCAACACAAAGACTCTGCTTGTTAGCCAATCCTCTGTCATAACCTCTTAGCATAGACCGCAAAAACGATGCTGTTGCGTTGCCTATTTTCCATGCTGCTTCTTCATTCAGTTGATCGGGATAAATACCCCTTATGTCATACGCTTTAAATATTTTTGGGTCCATTACATTGCACTCCGTTAAAAAGTAAAATTATACCCCAAAAATTGTACTTATCCTGCACTTATAGTCAAATGCTATTTTTTACTTATTCTTAATGCCAAATTGCCTGAAATTAGTCCGGCAAGTATTTCTTTACTCTATATATCGGATAGTATATATTATTGGCGTTTACTAAATAGAATATACCAGATACCAGATACTGTTTATGGATAAAGATTTAAAGACAAAAACACCGGAAGAACTGACCGAGATCGTTGTTGAATATGGCGGCAAACAATACGTTGCCAAATACGTATTTACATATCTTCATCAGCATAATATTAATGATATAAACTTAATGACCACACTGTCTAAGGATATGCGCAAAAAATTCATAGATGATGGTTATTATATTACCCAACTTAAAATCGAAGACAAACTCTCCGACCCCGATGGCACGGTAAAATATCTCTTCGAAACACCGGATGGCAATAAAATAGAGTCGGTTCTGCTGGATGAGAACGGCAGAAAGACAATTTGTGTCTCAACCCAAGTCGGCTGCCGCCTAGGCTGCAAATTCTGTGCAACCGGCGCCCTCGGCTTTGTAAGAAACCTCACCGCCGGCGAGATAATAGACGAAGTTTCAGCGATTTGTGTCGATAGCGGCTGCAAAGTAAACAATGTCGTCTATATGGGTATGGGCGAACCTTTGGAAAATTATGACAACACCCTCCGCGCTGTCCGCATTTTCGCATCTGATATTGGCAAACAAATCGGCTTCCGTCGTCAGACAATTTCCACCGTCGGTATTCCCGAAGGCATAAAAAAACTCGCAGATGAAGACATTTTCCCTCGTCTGGCTGTTTCCCTTCACGCCGCCGATGAAAACGTCCGAAAGGAAATAGTCCCCGCCGCCAACAAGTACTCGCTTAAAGAACTCTCGACCGCTATGAAGTACTACAATGAAAAAACCGGCCGTAGGATCACTATCGAATATTGTATGATTGACGGCATAAACGATAGTTTTGAATTAGCTCGCAAACTCATTCAATTCGCCAGACCGTTAAAAGCTGGCATCAATCTGATTGAGTACAATCCTCATCCCGGTTCTGATTTCCAGCCCGCAAATCGCGACCAGATAAAAACGTTCAAAGATATGCTTATGCAGGCAGGTTTTGAAACGATTATTAGATTCCGCCGCGGCCAAAGCATCAAAGCCGCCTGCGGCCAACTCGGCGCTGACAGGCTGACCAAAAAAGAACAATAAGCGATTGTGATGGAATCTTTATTTTAATTTTTATTTTGCATTTTAATTTTTTATTTTGTTATTGTATAATCCACACAAAATCGTTTTAGGAAAATTATGACTCAATTACCTTATGGAATAATCTTCGATATGGACGGCGTTTTACTCGACTCCGAGCCATTCATTATAAAAGCAGCCTCACAAATGTTCGCCGAGCAAGGTCTGACCGTTCAGCCGCACGATTTTCATCCATTTACTGGTACTGGCGAAGACCGTTTCCTCGGCGGCGTTGCCGAAAAATACAATTTTTCCTTCGACTTAATTCCATCCAAAAAACGCACCTATGATATATATCTGGAAATAATCAAAGGCGTTTTGCTGCCATTAAATGGTACACGCGAATTTATTGCCCAGTGCAGAAAAGAAAATAAAAATATTGCTGTCGCTTCAAGCGCAGACCGCCGTAAAGTCGAAGGCAATCTCAATGAAATAAAAATACCTGCTGAAACTTTCGATGCAGTGATTACCGGCAACGATGTCAAAAACAAAAAACCTGACCCGGAAATTTTCCTGCTTGCGGCAAAAAACATCGGTTTAAACCCAAAAGATTGCCTTGTTGTTGAAGATGCTTTAAGCGGAATCAAAGCCGCCAAAGCCGCAGGCTGCAAATGCCTTGCGATTACTTCAAGCTTCAACCCTTCGCAGCTTCCCGGCGCTGATTTTTACGCACAGGATTTAGCCCATGTTCCAATGGACGCTGTAATATGGAAATAAATCTGAAATTTTCTTAAGTAGCCGAAGATGTCATTGCGAGAAGTTTCGTTGAGCGATAGCGAATCGAGGCGACGAAGCAATCTCAATCGTGCGAATTATTAGAGATACTAACAACTTAACACGGAGATTATAATGAAAGTAAAACTGTTTTGTATTTGTCTAATTGCGTTTCTTGCCATGCAATCTATTGCTGTTGTAAATTATTCCAATTCAACGTTCACTATAACCCTTCCGCACGTCCAAACATTTAAAATGGGCTCTGAAAAATCACCCGTATTCTTCGAAACTAAAAATGAGAAATTCTGCATACAGAGTGAACCTGCCGCCATATTAAAATCCGACGATGTTTACTCTTTCGAATGGCTCTTCAAAAACGATCAAAGAATAAAGCTCAATTTCATAAAACAATCTAATTCCTACAGAATAGAAATGCAAACTACTGGTATGGAAGAGGTCATCAAATGGGGCATATCCATCCAGGCTTCAAATAATGAATATTTTACAGGCTTAATGGAACGCGTCGTTGATGGACATCAGCAGCTTTCATGGGAACCGGGCATCAAAGAAGCAATGGATATTCGCGGCCAAATAATTACAACCGTAGTAAAACCAACTGTTTCCCTCTACTGCCCTTTCTACATCTCTTCAAATAATTATAGCTTCTTTATTGAAGGCACATGGCCTGGCACTTTCGATTTCTGCAAATCTCTTTCTGATCAGGTTCAAGTTTCTTTTGAAGGCCCTTTCACAGCTATTATCATAAACTCCGCCGCAATGCCCGCCGAACTTGTCAAAATACATTCTCTTCGTGTCGGCCCTACTATCATACCGCCTCGTTGGGTTTTGGGTACATGCCGATGGAGAGACAATCACTCAAACGAAAAAGCATATTACGATGGAACGCCAGTCACAGCTCCATACAACAGCCAGGTCGTTGAAGATATACTTATGATGAAGGCTTATGATATTCCCTTAAGTTATTACCTCATTGACCGACCTTGGGCAAAAGGCTCCTATGGTTATGACGATTTTGAATGGGATCCGAACCGTTTCCCGAATGCCGTTGATATGATTAGCTGGCTCGACAGCAAAAACATTAAACTTATGCTCTGGATTGGCCCATGGGTTATGGGCGATATGCACAAAGAAGTCGTCGAAAAAGGATATAATGTAAAAGGCCAGCTTCCTTGGAAAGGCGACTACGTAAAATCGCTCATTGATTTCACCAATCCAGCAGCAACTGAGTATTGGCAGAAAAAAGGCCTTGAGAAAATACTTACCCAAGGCGTCAAAGGGTTCAAAATGGATCGTGCTGAAGAAATCGTCCCAAATGACTACAACAACAAAGCCTTTGACGGCCGACTCTCACGCGAATACCATAACGATTACCCAGTTATGTACGCCAAAGCCGCACACGACATAGCAAAATTAGTCCACGGCAATGATTTCATCACAATGCCTCGCGCAGGTTACACCGGCAGCAGTCGATACGCTGTATTTTGGGGCGGAGACACAGGCACAACAGGAAAGTACAAACGAACAGTCCCAGAAGCTCTTCGCTCGGCGATCATCGCAGTGCAAAGGTCTGCCGTTATCGGTTTTCCAATTTGGGGTTCAGACACCGGCGGCTATAAAAAAACCACAGATCACGAAGTTACAGCTCGTTGGCTCGCCTTCAGTTGTTTCTGTCCTATTATGGAAGTAGGTCCGACAGAAGATAGAGGCCTCTGGAATTTAAAAGAAGAACCAACTTACGATAAAGAACTCATCGCCATCTGGCGTTTGTATTCGAAAATTCATGAATCACTAATGGATTATTCCCACCAATCAGCAAAAGAGGCCGCAAAAACCGGTATGCCTATTGTGCGCCCTCTTTTCCTCAATTACTCAAACCAACCGCAGGCTTGGCAGGATTGGCAAACGTATATGTATGGCCCGGACATTCTCATCTCAGCTGTTTGGGAAAAAGGAAAATCAAAACAGTCACTCTATCTTCCAAAAGGCGAAAAATGGATTGACGCTTGGGACAAAAAACTTTATACCGGCGGCCAAACTGTAACCATAGATACACCTGTTTATAAAGTTCCAATTTTTGTTCGTCAAGGGGCAAATATTTCACTTGGCAATTTAAACAAGATATATAAAGAATCCTTGAAAATCGCATCTAAAAAACCGAACTTGGAAAAACTCCAAAAACAGGAATTTTCATCGTCTAAAAACAAATAAACCTGCTAAACTGTATACTTATATAGATACCGAAAGGTGAAGTTATGAAGTATGCGCTTTTAGCAATGGTAATTGTAGCGATTTCGATAGCACTAATGACATTTGCGTTTTCAAAGGATAAATCGAAAATAGAGGATACTAATATGTATAAGAAACTTACTCCAGAAGAGGAACGCATTATCGTCCAAAAAGGCACGGAAAAACCTTTTACAGGCAAATATAATAATTTTCACGAAAAAGGCGTTTATATTTGCAAACGCTGCGGCTTTCCTCTCTTCGAATCCTACTCAAAATTCAAATCCGAATGCGGCTGGCCCAGTTTCGATCAGGAAATTCCCGGGGCGATAATCTCAAAGCGTGACGCCGATGACGCCAGAACCGAAAATCTCTGTGCAAATTGCGGCGCACACCTAGGCCACGTCTTTAAAGGTGAAGGCTACACTGAAAAAAACATCCGCTTCTGTGTAAATTCCATTTCAATGGATTTTATTCCTAATGGTCAAAGAGCCATCTTCGCTGGCGGTTGCTTTTGGGGTGTTGAATATCATTTCAAAAAAATCCCCGGCGTAATCTCTGTAACTTCAGGCTTTATTGGCGGCAAAACCGAAAGACCGACCTATGAGCAGGTTTGCAGCGGAAAAACAGGCCATGCCGAAGCAGTTGTGATTGCTTTCGACCCTAACAAAACAAATTATGAAACTTTGGCAAAAATCTTCTTCGAAATACACGATTTTACTCAATTAAATCGTCAAGGTCCCGATGTAGGCGAACAATATAGAAGTGAAATTTTTTATCTCAACGATGAACAGAATAAAACCGCTGAAAAACTTATAAAAATCCTAAAGGACAAAGGGTACGACGTAAAAACTGCTATTGCTCCTGCTAGTGCTTTTTGGCCTGCCGAACAATACCATCAGGATTATTATCAAAAAACCGGCAAAACTCCCTATTGCCACATTTACAAAAAAATATTCTAGCAATATCCAGTATGATAGGCTTAGCCCGCGCGGTTGATCATTGCCCTACTTGCAAGGATTTTTTTTATACCCAATCTGCTCATACTTCCCAATTTGCTTTAATTGTTCTTTAATGCTTTTCGTATCACAAACAATAACCGCATTCAGTTTCTGAACCTTAATATACTGCCTTATAACTTCATTTACCCCTTCTACTGTTACTTTATTAAGATTAATTACCTCTTTCGATAAATCATCAACCATAAAACCCTGCATAATTGCGTGCAATATTTTACCCGCGATTTGCGATGGCGATTCTAATTGCAAAGGAATTGCGCCAGAAAAATAATCTTTAGCCTTTCGCAGTTCTTCTTGCGTTATACCTTCATTATTAAGTCTATCAATTTCTGACTGTATTAATTTATAAGTATTTAAAAGCTCTGCATTTCTTGTAAATGTTGAAACATTTAATACCCCATAGCTTCTGTGAATATTGCAATTACTGCCTACACTATAAGTCTTTCCTCCTTTTGACCTGACTGCCGTCATCAATCTCGAAGAAAAATCGCTCCCGCCCAATATATAATTTGCAACAAGATATTCATAATAATGCTCATCGCTGCTTGTTATTGCCCACTGATTAAAATACATTCTCGCCTGCGTCATCTTCGGCTTATGAACTATAAGTAGTTTACCATCTTTAGCATAATCAGGCTTTGTTTCTATTCTTTGAACCCTTTGCGTTTGCTTCCACACCCCGAATTTTTCATTTATCTGCTTATACATTTCCTCGCTTGAAAAATCACCTATCACAAGCAATATAGAATTAGCCGGATTATAATAATTTCCATAGAATTTATGAATATCTTTGCTTGATATCGACCTGACGCTTTTCTTCGTATTCGTTCGCCCCAGCGGAGTTTCGCACCCAAAAAGTAACGCCCTTCCGAAATTAGATGCAATCGCCGCATTGTCCATCTGCTCTAAATCAATACCATTGGTAATCTCTTTTCTTACACGTTTAATCCCATCTGCCGAAAACGCTGGCTCTAAAATCAGATCAGAAAATAAATCAAAACCATTTTGTGAATATTCATTTATAACATCCACTCCGAAAATCACATACCCCGGCATTGAGTAAATATTAAATGAACTGCCAATTTCCGCAAATTCATCTGCGATTTGGTCTGCCGCTCTTGTATTGGTACCTTCCTGAAGCATACGCGAAGTAAAGCCTGAAATGCCTTCTTTCCCTAACTGTTCATCGGCTTTTCCAGCTTTTACAAGCAGCCTGTATGACACCGTTTTTTGTTCCTTATGTTCAATCAGCAGCACACGCAGCCCATTGGACAAATTCACATCTTTTATCGCAGGGTAAACAACCATATTTTGAGCATTTAAATAACTACTCACTATAATCAACAACATAACTGCTATTGCATATTTAATTTTATTCACAATCCACCCTGATTAAAAAATAGACTTCAATAAGCCTGCGATGTTGACCAAAAGTATTTGATTTCTCGGCTCAAAATAAATCTTTTTCACATTCTCTTTATTGAAATACCTGTTAGCAACACGAATAACGTCTTCCTGCGTTACTG
>Ga0154577_1125_pt1 | contig 14824 bp, 13 predicted proteins | sample RifGroF2_FD_116006 | JGI IMG/M metagenome (GOLD analysis project Ga0154577, IMG submission 116006) | Planctomycetes bacterium GWF2_42_9
GCAGGATGCAATCCTGAAAAACTCAATCAAGAATCAGGATACACGGGAAAATATTTTTGCACACATATCTCGCATCGAAAGCGAGCTGGATAATATAAATCAAACTGTGAGCAGTCAGGAGACGCCATAAAATGCCAGTCGCTTTAACTGGCTTATGCGTTATCGCATTGGCCGGTTTAATTGCTTTGTTTATTAAAAATGAAAAGCATTGCGTAAGATTTGGTGCTGCAGGCGTTATTGTGGGCTCTGTAATCAGTTTGATACCCGCCCTGAAAGTTTTAATTTCAGGCAATGTAATTTCATTTGTCGCTCCCTGGCAGGTTCCTTATGGTTCGTTCTATGTCGAATTAGACAGCATTTCAGCTTTATTTTTAATTCCCGTTCTGCTTATTAGTTCTATCATTTCGCTTTATGGCTGTGGTTATATGCTAGCGTATAAAAATCGCAGATTGGGCTCTGCGACTTTCTTTTTTAATATGCTTGTTGTCGGTATGGCTATGGTAGTAATGGCCCGCAACAGCATTTTGTTTCTCGTTTCCTGGGAAATTATGTCTTTAGCGGCATATTTTCTTGTAACATTTGATGATGAACACGAATCAGTCCGCCAGGCCGGCTGGATATATTTGATCGCGACTCACCTCGGCACTGCTTTTCTTTTAGCGTTCTTCATTATGCTCGGCAAATACAGCGGCTCATTGAATTTTGATTATACCAATATTTTCCAAACGACAGGTTCTTCGCCTGTGTCGGTTCTCTTTTTACTTGCTCTTCTTGGTTTTGGTACAAAAGCCGGAATAATGCCGCTGCACGTTTGGATGCCCGAAGTGTATCCTGCCGCACCGAGCAATGTTTCTGCGATCATGTCAGGCCTGATGAAAAAAATGGGTGTATACGGTATCATTCGAACAATTTATATTTTGCCGACGGTAGAAATATGGTGGGGCTGGCTGCTGATTGGGCTTGGTGCTGTTACAGGAATACTCGGCGTTCTGTTCGCACTTGCTCAACACGATTACAAACGTATGCTCGCTTATTCGAGCATTGAAAATGTCGGAATCATAATCATCGGCATCGGCCTTGGCGTTGTTGGTATTGCGCAAGACTCACAGGTTCTTGCGATCTTCGGTTTTGCCGGCGCACTAATGCACACAATCAATCATTCAATTTTCAAAAGTTTATTATTTATGGGTGCAGGTGCGATTCTGCAAACTACAGGCACTCGATATATGGATTTGCTCGGCGGCCTTATCAAACGTATGCCGAAAACCGCAAGTGCTTTCGCAATAGGCGCCCTCGCTATATGCGGCCTTCCGCCGTTGAACGGATTTATAGGTGAATTTATTTTATACTATGCTTCATTCTTTGGCGCGATTACAGACGGCGTGGAATTAGTAGTAACAACTGTTACTGCAATTGCTTCGCTTGCTGTTATAGGTGGTTTTGCGTTAGCGGCGTTTGCAAATGTATTCGGCATAGTGTTCCTTGGTGAACCTCGTTCACCGCAGGCCTTGAATGCTCACGATGTAAATGCGGAAATGAATATCGCTATGGCAATCCTGGCCGCGCTTTGCATAGTCGTTGGTTTCGCTTCTCCTTTAATTTTGCCGGTAATTATTTCTGCTGTTTTGCCAATCGTTTCCTTGAATTCAGATGATATGGTCTTTCATATCAGCCGAATTAAAATAATACTGTTCATTATTTCCGCCGCTTCTATTACTTTTGCTCTTTTAGCGGGTATTCTTATTCTTATTAGAAAAAAGCTGCTTTCTAAAAATATCGTTACAAAATCTCCAACCTGGGATTGTGGTTATCTTGCTGCCAATTCGCGAATACAGTATACATCCTCGTCATTCTCACAGCCAATTGTAGATATGTTCAAAAGCGTATTGTTCAGTAAAAGTAAAGCTGTAAAGATAACAAAACTTTTCCCGCAGCAGGCGCAATTCGAATCGAGTACGCCCGATGTCAGCAGTGAATATTTATATCGCCCGATATTCAAATGGGTCGATGCCGTCATAAGTAAAATGAGATGGGTTCAGTATGGCGTCGTGCAGATGTACGTTCTCTATATTGCGATTACTTTAATAATTCTTTTAGTATGGAAACTGCGATGAAAGAATTATTGATAAAAATAATCCAGCCTGTTATCGCTTTCCTGCTTGCACCAATGCTGCTTGGCGTCATTAATCGTATCAAAGCAAATTTTGCAGGCAGAAAAGGCCTGCCGATTCTTCAGCCTTATTATGACCTTTGGCGGTTATTCCATAAAGGAGCAGTTTACAGCACAACAACATCAATGATTTTCAAGCTAGCTCCGATAGTTTGTTTCGCTTCAATCATTTTGGTAGTAATGATTGTGCCTCTCGGAGGCGGAAGCAGAAGTTTATTCAGTTTCAATGGCGATTTGATCCTCGCTGCGTATTTTCTCGGATTGATGCGTTTCTTTATTGTTATTGGTGCTTTGGATACCGGTTCAAGTTTTGAGGGAATGGGGTCAAGCAGAGAAGTGCAGTTTTCCGCTTTGGCCGAACCCGCATTGTTTATCGCATTGGCCGCGATGGCACGACAAACCTCAAGCATTTCTTTTGCCGGAATATTTTCTGCTGTTGACCCTAAAATGTGGACTGCCGGCTGTGCGACTTTGCTTTTGTCGGCGGCGACAATGATTATCGTTCTTCTTGCGGAAAATTCCAGAATTCCCGTCGACGATCCGAACACGCATCTTGAGCTTACTATGATTCACGAAGTTATGGTGCTTGATAATAGCGGCCCTGATTTCGGTTTTATATTGTATGGTTCAGCGTTGAAGCTGTGGATTTTCGCTGCGATATTTGTAGGAATGCTTTTGCCGATTAGTGCGATGCCGATATGGCTTTCAATGCCAATAACAATCGTCGCGATTTTTACGGTTGCGGTTCTTATTGGGATTATTGAATCTTGTATGGCAAGACTAAGATTGTTAAATGTTCCCAATTTGCTTTTGACTGCTATCTCACTTGCGGTACTTTCACTTGTTTTTGCTTTGAGGAATTAAGCCGTGCGGACTGATATTATAATGGTTTTGCTTATTCTGACTAATATGCTTGTTCTTGGCAGCAGCAGGTTGCGTGCTTGTATTCGTATTGTTGCAATCCAGGGTGTCGCGCTCGGCATACTTCCAATGCTGATTCATAGTTTTGAATTGCATATTCTGATATTTACAATAATTAGTGTGATTCTTAAAGGCATTGTTTTTCCATTGATGCTTTTGAGAACTTTAAGACAATTAAATGTTTGGCGTGAAGACGACCCTTACGTTGGTTACGGTATGTCTCTTCTTGCCGGGCCTATCGCTCTCGCTTTTTCATATTGGATCAGCACAAGACTGCCGATGCCGTTCAGTATTCAATCTCCAATGCTCATCCCTGTCGCATTTTTTACATTGATTGTCGGCCTGTTTCTTATCGTCAGCCGAAAGAAGGCGCTTACGCAGGTGCTTGGTTATTTAGTGCTTGAAAATGGTATTTACGCTTTCGGTATGGCAATCGCCAGTCAGCAGCCGATGCTTATCGAACTCGGCACTCTGCTAGATGTATTTGTAGGTGTGTTTGTAATGGGTATCGCTATTTTCCACATCAGCCGTCAATTCGATCATATCGATACAGACCAGTTAAGCTCATTGAGGAACTAAAGATGATTTGGGCATTGATTTTAATTCCATTTTTCGCTTCTTTATTGAGCCTGCTCATACGCAGCGATAATCTGCGAAGAACTCTCCTGGTTACCGCCGCCGTTGGTCATACATTGATAATGGCGTTAAGCTGGACGAGAACATTTGTTCCTATCTTAAATGGCTGGTTCGCGATTGATTTGATTGCACAATTATTTTTAAGTATCGCAAGCGTTTTATTTTTGATGACATCCTTCTATGCTGTTGGTTACCTCAAAACGGAAAAACACGAAAGCCAGAAAGATTTTGAGGAAGAGCGATTTTTTGTCAACGCTCCCGAAGCGGTATTTACAGCCTGTTTATTGATGTTTTTGGCAATGATGACGATGGTCGTTACAAGCCAGCACTTCGGCATTCTTTGGGTTACAATGGAAGCGACAACGCTTGTAACCGCGCCGCTGATTTACTTTCACCGCCATCATCGTTCGCTTGAAGCGACCTGGAAATATCTTTTGATTTGTTCGGTTGGTATTGCGGTTTCGTTATTAGGCAATTTCTTTTTAGCGATTGCCGCATCCGCACATAACGGCGTATCTTTCCCTCTGATTCGCAGTGACCTTATCGCATCAGGTTCTCAATTATGGACTCCATGGGTTAAAGCTGCCTTCATTTTCTTCCTCGTCGGCTATGGTACAAAGATGGGTCTTGCTCCTTTGCATACCTGGCTTCCAGATGCTCATTCCGAATCGCCATCGTTAGTCTCCGCACTTCTTTCAGGTGCTTTGTTGAATTGTGCTTTTGTTGGCATTTTGCGTGCGTTTGAAGTAACCGCAGCCGCAGGCCAGCTTGAGTTCGCAAAAGACCTGCTCGTTTTATTTGGTTTGGTATCGATGCTTTTTGCCGCCGTGTTTATCATTGGTCAGGCTGATTATAAACGTATGCTTGCGTATTCCAGCGTCGAACACATGGGCATACTTGCACTTGGTGTCGGCCTTGGCGGAACCGCGGCTTTCGCTTCGATGTTCCACGCGATAAATCACTCTCTTACAAAAACCGCTTTGTTCTTAATTGCAGGCAATATTTTAGCCGCATACAAAACTAAAGTAGCGCAGGATGTTCGCGGCCTACTTTCATCAATACCGGCATCAGGTCTTTTCTGGGTAGCCGGAATCCTTGCGATCACGGGTTTCCCGCCTTTCGGAATATTTTTAAGTGAGTTCCTGATTCTTAAAGCAGTAATTGATCAGGGACGTTATGCGATTGTTGTAATTTATCTTATTCTTTTGGCGATTATATTTATAGGTATTTCCGCGATTGCCTTAAGAATGGCTCAAGGCAGAAACATAAAGCCAATTAGCGTTGATGGCGAAAGAAAATTATCGATAATACCATCAGGCATCCTGCTTGTAATAACTCTGACATTTGGAATATACGTTCCGCCTCAATTAAGCAGCGTACTGCACGCGATTGCTAATTTATTGGGAGGCTTCTAATGACCCGACAACTGCTTGCAATTTATAATTATCACACTGCTGATATTGCCTCTTTACCGCAATTATCTATAAATGATTTTAGAGATGTCATTATCAACAATGTCGATCAAGGCCTGCGAATTTCATCATTGTTTGGCGTGGGGCAGAATGAAAATGTGAAATTAATTGTTGTGCTTGCCGATGATCGGCAGGGCATCTTGTATCTTGCTTCAACAGAAGTAAAAGAAAATTTTAAATCCTTAACGCCTGATTGTCCGCAGGCTCATTGGTTTGAACGTGAAATAGCCGAGCAGTTCGGAATCGTGCCTTTAGAGCATCCCTGGCTCAAGCCCATTCGCTTTCATAAATCATACACAAATAATGATGCGTGGAATCGTCCCGCAGACACAAAGATTCAGCCCGGCATAACGGATTTCTTCCGTGTCCAGGGAAACGAGATACACGAAGTTGCCGTCGGCCCTGTACACGCAGGCATTATTGAACCAGGTCATTTCCGTTTTCAATGCAATGGTGAAAACGTCCTGCATCTGGAAATCTCACTTGGCTATCAGCATAGAGGCATTGAACAGAAAATGAAAGGTTCGCCGCACAATCGTTCAGTACAATATATGCAGACGCTTGCAGGCGATACAACCATTGGGCATACATTAACTTATTGCGGCAATCTTGAGGCTTTAAGCGCTTGTTCAGTACCTGTCAGAGCGCAGGTTTTGAGAGGGATCGCACTGGAATTGGAAAGACTTGCCAATCACACCGGCGACCTCGGCGCGCTCGCGGGCGATGTCGGTTATCTTCCAACATCATCATTTTGCGGACGCATTCGCGGTGATTTTCTTAATATGACGGCTTTGCTTTGCGGCAATCGTTTCGGACGCAATTTTCTTTGTCCCGGCGGTACTGCTTATGATATGAATCCCCAGCAAATTGACGAATTGAGTTCGCGTTTATCCGCTGCATTTAAAGATGTCAAAAATGCTGTTAACTGTCTTTTCACGACTCCTTCAGTTCTTAGTCGTTTTGATGATATTGGTATTTTATTAAAACAGACCGCAAAAGATTTAGGGATCGTCGGGCCCGTCGCACGCGCAAGCGGCCTTGATAATGACAGCCGTTATAATTTCGCCAGCGGAATTTATCAGTTCCAGCAGGTTCCAGTTGCTACTTGGGACACAAACGATGTTTTTGCAAGAGCATACATACGCTGGCTAGAAATTCAGCATTCTGTTGCTTTTATACAAAATCAGCTTGATACTTTGCCGAATGGTTCGGTACGAACAAATCCAAAACCTTTAGGCAAAAATAAAATTACTGTCGGCATTACAGAAGGCTGGCGAGGCGAAATTTGTCACACCGCTATAACAGACGCAACTGGCGGAATTTCGCATTATAAGATTGTGGATCCGTCTTTTCATAATTGGATGGGACTCGCTGTTGTTTTGCGAAATCAGCAAATTTCAGATTTCCCGTTGTGCAACAAAAGTTTTAACCTTTCTTACTGCGGGCACGACTTATGATAAAAGCATTAATAGCACGAATTAAACAGGGGTATCGTACTTATCCGTTTCCTAAAAAAGAACCGGTTATGCCTGAACGATTCAAAGGTAGACATATTCTGCATCACGACAAATGTGATAAATGCGGCAAGTGCAAAGATGCTTGTCCCGCTGATGCAATATTTTTCGAAAAAGAAATATTGAATATCGATTTGGGAAAATGTGTTTTTTGCGGCCAATGTCAAAATGTATGCCCAAAAGATGTAATCGAATTTTCAAAAGATTATCGTCTTGCAGCCGCTAATCGCGATGATTTGCTTGTAAACGATAAGGAAAAAAAACTTGCTCAATCACTTGACAAACAGAGCCAAAGAATTTTCGGTCGTTCTCTCAAATTAAGACAGGTAAGTGCCGGCGGCTGCAATGCCTGTGAAGCGGATACAAACGTTCTGACAACACTGACTTTTGATCTTGACAGATTTGGAATTCAATTTGTCGCTTCTCCTCGGCACGCCGATGGAATTCTTGTAACAGGCCCTGTAACGCAAAATATGAAAGAGGCGCTTAAAAAAACTTACGATGCCGTACCATCGCCAAAATTCGTAATTGCTGTTGGTGCTTGTGCCATTTCAGGCGGAATATTCAATGATCATTCCGAAGTAAATAATGGCATCGAGGATATTAAAGTCGATTTATATATCCCCGGCTGTCCTCCGCATCCTTATACTATCCTTGACGGCCTCATTACTTTTCTGGGCCGTCGCTAATAAATTAATTCATAACCCATATCTGAATAATCATTTTCCTAATTTACTTTGAATCTGATTTATTGGATTCTATAGTAAATGACTATCGCCATTAAAAACAAAGAAATAAAAGTTTGGCCGGGGTATGCTTATCCTTTAGGCGCTTATTTCGATGGAAACGGAACTAATTTTTCTGTTTTTTCCGAAATTGCCGAACGCATCGAACTTTGCCTTTTTGATGACGATGGAACAGAGACAAGAATTAATATGCCGGAAGTTACGGGATATTGCTGGCATTGTTATTTGCCAGAAATTAAAAATGGTCAAAAGTATGGGTATCGCGTTTATGGTCCTTGGGATCCGGCCAATGGTTTGCGCTGTAATCCATCCAAATTGCTGATAGACCCTTACGCAAAAACTATAAATGGCCCGATAAAATGGAATAAAGCTCTTTTCCCTTATAAAGAACCTGACCCATTAAGTCCCGCAGACCAAACGGACAGCGCACCATTTATTCCCAAGTCCGTAGTAATTAATCTTTTTTTTGATTGGAGTAATTCTTATAAGCCGAATATTCCGCTCAATGAAATGATCATCTATGAAACACACGTTAAAGGTTTCAGTATTAAAAATCCTGACATACCGGAATATATGCGAGGTACTTATGCTGCTTTGGGTTCTCCGGCGGCCATCAGATATTTCGAACATCTTGGAGTTACTAGCATTGAGTTAATGCCGGTACATCATTTTATTCACGATGATGGTCTTGTTCAAAAAGGCTTAAAAAATTATTGGGGTTACAATTCAATCGGTTATTTTGCACCGCACGCCGAGTATTCACACGCAAAAGATTCTGGCGAACAGGTTTCTGAATTCAAGCAAATGGTCAAAAATCTTCACCACGCAGGATTTGAGGTTATATTGGACGTTGTTTACAATCATACCGCTGAAGGTAATCATCTTGGACCAATGCTGGCTTTTAAAGGATTCGATAATAAAGCTTATTATCGTCTTTCTGATGATCATAATGAATATTATATGGACTATACCGGAACAGGAAACAGTCTTAATCTTCGTCATCCGAATGTGTTGCAGCTTGTTATGGATTCATTGCGGTATTGGACGGTTGATATGCAGATTGATGGTTTTAGATTTGATCTTGCTGCTACATTGGCCAGAGAACTCCACATGGTTGACAAACTTTCCAGCTTTTTTGATGTATTACACCAGGACCCGATTCTTAATCAGGTTAAACTAATAGCCGAACCCTGGGATATAGGCGAAGGTGGATATCAGGTTGGAAAATTTCCAACCAAGTGGTCGGAATGGAATGGAAGATACCGTGATAGTATGCGTGATTACTGGCGAGGCGAACTCGGTTATCTTGGCGAAATGGCACGCAGATTCAGCGGTAGTTCCGATTTATATGGCGATACCGGCAGAAGACCGTTTGCCAGTATAAATTTTATTACCGCGCACGATGGATTTACATTAACAGACTTGGTAAGTTATAATCATAAACATAACGAACAGAACAACGAAGATAACAAAGACGGTTTTGATGATAATAAATCCTGGAATTGCGGCGCTGAAGGGCCAAGCGATGATCCTAATGTTGTTAGTTTGAGAAATCAGCAGCGACGGAATTTTATGACTACGCTTTTGCTTTCACAGGGAATTCCAATGATTCTTGGCGGAGATGAAATCGGCAGAACAAAGCAGGGCAACAACAATACATATTGTCAGGATAATGAAATATCGTGGTATGATTGGGAAAATGCTGATAAAAAATTTATGGAGTTTGTTGCCAATTTAATAAACATCAGAAAAGAGCACACAGTTTTTCGCCGTCGAAATTGGTTTAAAGGTGAATTGGCTGAAATGGAAGATATTAGCTGGCACAGACCGGATGGCAAAAAAATGCAGGGAAAAGATTGGGGCATAGAAACAAAATTCCTCTCTGTTTTCTTAAGCGGCCATCTTGGATATAATGATTTAGTTGGTGAGCCTATTTCAGATGATGATTTTTATATAGTCTTCAATGCAAGTGAAAATAAAATTGAATTTGTATTAACAGACCCTTTTGAAAATGCGAAATGGGAAAAAATAATTGATACCGTAGAAGCGGAAACAAAACCGGGGCAATTTTATAGAGAGGATGAAAAGATTACTATTAATGAGCGTTGTGTTATGGTATTTAGATGCCGCAAATAAAGTGTTACAAAAATCAATAATTGCAACTTATCGAATTCAATTAACGCCTGATTTCGGTTTTAATCAATGCGTAAAAATCATTCCATATCTTGAAAAACTAGGAATTAGCCACATTTATTTAAGTCCCATTTTCCAGGCCGAAAACGGTTCAACCAGCGGTTATGACATTACTGATAATCAAAAAATAAATGTAGAATTAGGCGGCGAAAAAGAGTTTTACAATTTAGTAAAAATCGCAAACCAAAAGAATCTTTCCATAATTTTAGATATTGTACCGAATCATATGTCCATAAAATCAGATAAAAATAAATTGTGGATGGATGTTTTACAAAATGGCAAAGACAGCAGATATTCGCATTTTTTTGATATCGATTGGCAGTCTTCAAACAAAAAGCTCAAAAATAAAATATTGCTTCCAATCCTCGGAAATCATTACTTCGAAGAATTGCAAGCCGGCAGTCTGAAAATAAAAAGGGTAAAAAATGATTATTACGTTAGTTACTTTAACTCTAGCTTTCCGCTGAATGAATCAAGTGTAAAAAAAATTAGAACTAAAACAATTAAAAATATAGATGAGCAAATCGAATTAATAAATAAAACACCGGAATTAATGGATGAGATATTGAATGAGCAGTTTTATTTCTTATCACATTGGGAATCCGCTGATAAAGAAATAAATTATAGGCGTTTTTTCACAATCAATCATCTGATTGGCCTGCGAATTGAAGATCAGGATGTCTTTGAGTATGTGCACAAACCAATTTTAAAATTATTGAAGGAAAATCAAATAGATGGATTGCGGATTGATCACATTGATGGCTTGCGTGATCCTGCCGCTTATTTGAACAAGATCAGAAAGAAAAATGAAAAAATTTGGATTGTTGTTGAGAAAATTCTCGGTTCAGATGAAAAAATTCCTATTGATTGGCCGATTAATGGAACCACTGGCTACGACTTTCTTAATCTTTTGAATGGCCTTTTTATAAATCCTTCTTCAAAAAAAGAACTTTTAAAATTATATCGTCAATTAACCGGCGAAACTCGTATTTTTGAGCAAATGCTCCAAAAGAAGAAACTATTAACACTTCAAAAAAACTTTGGAGGAGAATTTTGCAGGCTTTTAAAAATGCTTGAAAATATTTCAAGGACTCATATCAAATATCGAGATTTAACTTCAACCGAATTAAATCAGGCACTTTCAGCCATTATTAGTGTCTTCCCTGTTTACCGAACATACATTAATAAGTTAGATGTACCTTTAAGCTCACAAGATAATAATATAATTAAAAATGTAATTTCGGCTGCATCAGAAAAAAATCTTGAAATACACAAAATAGTGTGGGAATTTTTTAGCGATTTACTTTGCGGCAAACTCAAAGGCGATGCGGAACTTGAATTTATTCAGCGCCTTCAGCAGCTCACAGGGCCTGTAATGGCAAAAGGTGCGGAAGATACGACATTCTATTGTTATAATCATTTGATTTCATTAAATGAAGTAGGAGGCGATCCTTCTCAATTCGGAACATCTTGCAGCCGTTTTCATAAAATTTGTGAAAACATACAGAATGATTGGCCTTTAACAATGCTGACTACTTCGACTCACGATACCAAAAGAGGCGAAGATGTTCGTATGCGAATTAATATGATAACTGAAATACCCAGGCAATGGCAAAAAAATGTAAATACTTGGTTCAAATTAAACAAACAATTCCATTTAGGGAATTTACCCGAAGCAAATACTGAATATTTTTTGTACCAGACCCTTGTTGGCGCCTGGCCTCTCGAAGAAAGCCGGATTAAAGATTATATGATCAAAGCTGTTCGTGAAGAAAAAGTGCACACAAACTGGACAAACATAAAAACTAAATATGAAGAGTCGTTGATGTATTTTATAAAAAATATTTTAAAAAATCGCAAATTCGTCCAAAGCCTTGAATCATTCATACGATTAATCCTTAAGCCTTCGCAAATCAGTTCATTATCTCAAACTTTAATTAAATACACAGCTCCCGGCGTTCCTGATTTGTATCAAGGTACAGAATTGTGGGACTTAAACCTCGTTGACCCTGATAATCGCAGACCTGTAAATTATCAGATTAGAAAAAATATATTTAAAGAAATACAAACAATGTCGGCGGTTCAGGCTCTTAAGAAACTTGATACCGGTCTTGCCAAAATGTTCGTTATATATCATTGTTTGAAAACTCGAAAAAAATATTATAAAAATTTTGGAAATGAATCTAGCTATATTCCTCTTGAAATTACCGGCCGAAAATCCTCGCATATCATCTGCTTTTGCCGAGGCAGCAAAGTTATCACAGTCGCTCCAAGGTTGTTAATGTCTCTTAATTCCGATTGGGCTGATACAACTCTATCTTTGCATTCAGGAATCTGGGTAAATGTTTTTACAGAAAAGCGGTATGAAAGCTGTGCAAAAATAAAAAGTATGCTAAGAGAATTTCCGCTAGCTTTGCTTGTAAAGAAAAGTTAGCAGAGATATAGGCGAAAGCAGCCTATATCTCACGCATAACTTTATTGCCTTAAACACTTATTTCTGCTTCCTGTTTTGCGGTCTCAAATTCTGAAACCAGTTGCTGATCGGTTTCCTCATCGATAAATTCTTGAGCTTTTTCGAAGAGTTCATCCTCTTCTTCAGAAATATGATGTTTAACTAATTCTGCGACTACAGTTAAAATAGGCTTCCACTGTTCGTCTGTAACATCTTTGGAGTCCAGATCCGGCAAAGAAAGCCTTACCGTTCTGTGCTCTTCAATAGCTTCATAAACCAATTCTTTCATATCATCATGTTGAAGAAGAAATTTATAAAAAGTGCTTTCTTCGCCGTGCATATGCTGCATAATTTCCTTTTTAAATTTTGAATACGATTGTTCTCTTGTCTTTCTTGCTCTTTCACTGCTGTTTTCCATTTTCTCAAGCAGATCGAGAACTATTTTGTGATCTTTTTTTAAAGTTTGAAATATTTCCATTTTATTTTCCTTATGCAAAATGAATATTAATAACTCGTTCCGGTTTTTTCCCAAATTCTTGCTTCAATAGCGCCTTCGATATAACTCAAATGTTCCTGTTCATCTCGGTAATTGCTTTCGATGGTCGCGATTACATCTGTATCAAGCGATAAGTCTTCAACAGCTTCTTTATATTTTTTGTTTGTTAATTGTTCGTTGGTGCGCATTGCTTTTAAAGTGCCCTCATCTCCAGTTATGCTCCTCAAAGAAGTAAAACCTTCGAGAATGAATCCTTTAAAATCTTTGGATATTTCCGGTGCTTCCTCGCCATTAACACGAAGAATGTTTGATAAATTATCTATATGCTGCTGATGGTCGCGCATAAATTTATTCAAGTTTTCTGAAATATGCGTGTTTTCGATATGTTCGATTGCCTGTGAATACGCGCCAACAGCGTCTATATCCAATTGTACCAACGATTTCAAAATATCAACTGATTTTGCATTCATAAAATACCTTTCTATTTAGATTTCCAATTTCCCTGTTTATCTTTTTTATATTTTTTTTTCACCGCGCTCCAAGCGGTTCTGTGTGCGGCCTGTTCTTTTGGCTGCGATTTAGATAGGCGTTTTTTAGGATTCTTGTACCGTTCTACCGATGCATTATAAGTTTTCCGGTAAATATCCTGCGCGTGCTTTGGCAGCGACCCTTTGACTCTTTCCGGCAATTCTGTATTTTTCCTATAAGGCATATATTCCTTTCATTAAGTGTTTACAATTCGCCCGCCGTTTGGATGCAATACCTGCCCGGTCATATAAGACGAATCTTCAGAAGCCAGGAATACATAACAGGGAGCTATTTCGTCAGGTTCACCAGGCCGACCCATTATTGTATTTTCGCCAAATGTCTCAACTTCCTCTTCGTCAAATGATGCAGGAATCAAAGGCGTCCATATCGGCCCCGGAGCGACAGCATTAACTCTTATATCCGGCCCCAAAGTAGCTGCCAGGGAACGCGTAAGCGTAACAATTGCCCCTTTCGTTGCCGCGTAATCAATTAAAACTGGATGACCCTGATATGCCGTAATTGAAGTGGTGTTTATGATCGCGCTTCCCTTCGGCATATTCGGTACAGCTTCTCTGATCATATAAAAATGTGAGAATATATTTGTTTGGAATACACGAAGTAAAGATTCATCTGTTATGTCAGTAAGTTTTTTTCGTGGATGCTGTTCGGCTGCATTGTTTACCAGAATATCTATTTTGCCGAATTCATCGATTGTTGTTTCAATTACGCTTTTGCAAAAGGAACTATCGCCAACATCGCCGGCAATGAGGATAACTTTTCTTCCAGTTTCTTCGATTAATTGTTTGGTTTCTTCCGCGTCTTTGTGCTCGTTTAAATAGACAATTACGCAATCAGCTCCTTCCTTCGCGAATGCAATAGCCGCAGCTTTTCCAATTCCACTATCAGCTCCTGTAAGTACGGCTATTTTGTCTTTCAATTTATCCGCGGCCTTATATGAACGTACCTGTGATTCAGGACGCGGATGCATTTTATGCTCTTTGCCCGGCTGGCTTTCCTGTTTTTGTGGCGGTTTTTTGGATTTAGACATAACGATCCCTTCTTTTTTGATTTTTTATAATAAATTTCAGCAAATTTAGAAATCGGAATAAACCTTAATCTCCTTTGGTAAATTGACGAGAAGCTAAACACTTTATACCAATAATTTTATGATATGTTTTTAAGTAATAACTCTGATTGCTCATTTACTTTCAAAAATTACAATCATTAACGTTCTAAATTGAAATTAATTTAAAATGTTAAGGAGTCTTTTATGAAGTTTGCAAAAATTGTTGTTGTTTTAGCACTATGTAGTGTTGCCTTTGCTCAATATGGCGACACAGGCCAGAGCACGGACACAAGCCGCTCATCAGATATGTCTCAAAGCGGAATGTCTATGGATACAACCGGCACAAATGATGTGTTCAGTTGTAAAGATGATATCCTGGGAGCAGAGGTTATGAGCAGCGATGACCAAAAAATTGGAAAAGTAAAAGAGGTTATCGGAGATAATAGCCAAAGCAAAGTAAAATACCTCGTAATTTCAGGTGATAGCCTGCATCCTGTACCGTGGTCGGCAATAGCTGTTTCAAAAAATGAACCTAAAGCAGCAGATGATGTAAATGATGAAGGCAAAAAGAAAATGAGCTGGAGCGGTTGGGGTAAAAGTAAATGCACAGTTATGCTGAATATGTCTAAG
>Ga0154577_1153_pt1 | contig 14730 bp, 10 predicted proteins | sample RifGroF2_FD_116006 | JGI IMG/M metagenome (GOLD analysis project Ga0154577, IMG submission 116006) | Planctomycetes bacterium GWF2_42_9
CGTTTTCTTAGCCTCGGACGAGGCGAAAGGGAGTAGCCCATATCGTAAGATATGGGTGTAACATCCACAAACTCACCCCCTCATACAAAAATCCTCTTCCTCATTATTTGCTCGTAGCCTTCAGCACGAGCCGTAATACAACAACATCATTTCTTATCAGTGAAATCTCTTCTTAAAATCTGTGTATCTGTGGCACAGTATCTGTGTTCCCCCGTTTTCTTAGCCTCGGACGAGGCGAAAGGGAGTAGCCCATATCGTAAGATATGGGTGTAACATCCACAAACCCACCCCCTCATATACTAAATTCCTCTTCCTTATTATTTGCTCGTAGCCTTCAGCACGAGCCGTAATACAACAACATCTTTTCTTATCAGTGAACTCTTTTAAAATCAGTGCCATCTGTGGCACAAATCAGTGCCATCTCTGCCCAAGTTTACCCCATGCATTCCCCCGGCACCTTGTCCGACTTGTCCGAACCGTCTGATATGTCCAACTCGTCCACTGTTTTACACGCCTTCATCTTCATGAGATTCAAGCATAAGCGGATCGATCTGAGGCAGAGCCTTTTGGCCCACAAATCCCTCCACAGCCCCATAAATATTGCTCACACTGCCAAGAACCGTCTCAATCTGCTTTTCTCTGCTCTTCCAGTTCTTTAAAGCAAACCGCTTTTCCGTTTCAAGATCATCTTTCATCTTGCCGAACGCCGCGACTATCGATTTCACCTGCAACGTAAATTCCTGCCCCGTAATATAGCGATAAATGATATCCTTCATGGATTCCTGGTTGGTTACTATCATCTTTTCCCTCGCCACATTCAAAATCCCCTGCCGCAACGCCGTCGCAAGACAAAGCGACGTCTTGTAATCCGTAACCCACACATCGTCAATAAGCCCAAACCCGCTAATTTCCTTCGGCATCGTCACCGTCGCAAGCACCGCAATATCAGCCCCCGCCTCCTGCTGGTCTTTCTTTAGCTTCTCGATCCACTCCCTGCTGAAGTTCTGCGCATTCTTCGCCTCCCATAATATCTTGCCGCACTCCTTGCCCTGCGAATTTCTGATCCGTTGCACAATATCCGCGCCCCGTGCGCCTTTCTTTACATCCTCGAAAATATCGAATGCAAAAACCTGTGAAAGCTTGGTCTTAAGAGTGCCTTCCAATGCCTCACCCGCTGCCTCCTGCGAACCAAGTTCGATTTTCCTTTGCATATGCTCCATTTGCACCTGCATGGACTTTATCAGATCATCTTTTTCCCTAAATTTAAGCTCCTGCTCCTGCGCAGCCTTGCTCTGCGCCTCGTTAAATATCTTCTTTCTCTCCTCAGCCATCTTGCGAGCCGTTTCCAATTCAAGAGCTTCTTCCCTTGCCTGAAGTTCCGTCTGCTTCCTTAAAAGCTCAAGCTCTCGCTTCTGCGAATCCCTGTTCTTCGCCTTTTCCGCCTCCAGCTGCACAGCCATAGCCGATGCCTCTTGGCCTATCTCCTCCCGCGCCTTCTTCAAAGATTCTTCCGCTATCCTTTGACGGTCAGCCTTAAGTTTAACCGCTACCTGCTCCTCAATAGATTCCTGCTGCGCAGCCAGTTCCTTTTGCCTCTGCTTAAGCTCAGCTTCCCTCTGCGCAAAAGCCTGCTCCTTTTTCGCAAGCTCAGCCTGCACCTCCGCCTTCATCGATTCACGAATCGAATGAGTCAATACTTCTGTTACTTCGATATCTTTCCCGCAGTGAGGACATTTAATAATGTTACTCATCTATTCAGTCCTGTATCTGATATTTCTGTTCTCTTTTTTGAAAAGCATCTTTGCCCCCGTCAAGAATCCAAATATATTTATCTCTGTTTGAAATATCTTCAATCGTTGATGGAATAACCTTTGTTCGACTAGCATTCGACTCAGATTCAAGAATATGGATTAATTCTGCATCACCTCCAACAACAATGTTTGCATCTCTACTGACCAAAATTATTTGCCGGTTTTGCTTTTGTTTTTTAAGTAAAGGAACAAGAGTTTCCGCAATAAACTTGCCATCTAGGTGATCTTCGGGTTGATCTATAATAATAGGATTTGTTCCTGCAACAAGTATTATTGCGATTGCAACGCCACATCTTTCGCCAAAAGATGTGTTTTTGAGCATTTTGCCACCTAACGTGGTTTGGATTCTAATGGCATTTATATCTCCGTAATCTTTTGCAATTCTTAAATGCATTTTTTGAACGAACACATCATCACCAACATACTCTTGCAGGGTGCTCCGAGTTTTCTCTGAACCGATCGAAGTTTCAAATTTTTTCCGAATAGCATCAGGACTTTCTACAAGAACCCCTATATCCGCTTTCTCGAAGAATATACTCTCTAGAGCATCAGTTCTTAACGAAGCCTTAACATTAGCATTGATAAACTTAGTGCAATTTGATTTTAAATTTGTAAAATCTCGTTCTAAACAGAATCGAATTTCTTTGTTCGACAGGGCTAAATCTGAAAGCTTCTTCTGTAACGATTCGGTTACTTGTATTACACGAGTTCTATAATTTTCGAAAGCTGCCCAGTATTCAGCCAATCTATTGGCTTTGGAGCCAAATATTTTCTCATATGGTAGCTTTTCACTTTTTAAAGACCTCACCAATTCTTCTTTGTCTATAATCTGTTGATTAGCATCCGTGATTTCTTCTATATTTTCAGATGAGAGGCCTCTTGCATCAAGATATTTCTTTAATTCTATTTTTTTGTCATTTAACTTTTCCTGATATGACTTTGAAGCATAATCATTTTGGACTCGCATTAAATTGCGATCTAATTCAACTTTCAATTTTTCAAAGTATATTTTTCTTCTAAGTATAAATCTGCTACCTTGATCATCTTTCCAATTCAATTGGTCCACTAAGTCAATCATTGTATCTAATTGCGATTTCAATTTTGCATTATCTGCTTCAAAAGAGGCGTGCCTTGTAATTGCAGCTGAAATATTAGCTATTTCTTCCTGATGTTTTATGTATTCCTCCGATTTAATAACCTCTGTTTGCTTTTTTAACGTATCAATTTCCCCTGTTAAAACATCTATCTGCGATTGAAGACTTGAGAGTTTATCAAATGCAACTATTACTTCATCGAAAGCATTTAATTTAATTGCCCAATTTTTCTTTATATCTGCAAGGCTAGGTCCTTCAATTGATGATAACTTATCAAGTCTGTGAGTAATTAGTTGTGACATGGCCTCCAAACTCTGTGCCGCTGACTCAATCTCATTTTGCAGGAAGAACTCTGTTTGATTAGGCAGTTTGCATTTAGTCGATTCTGAAACTGTTTTTAGAGGATTTATAATATCAAGGTTGTTAAGAGGTGAACTTGTTGTTGCTAGTTTCGGTTTATCCGGATTGGGCCAGGAATTGTACATCAGATGAATTAAGGTGCTTTTTCCTGATCCTCTGCCTCCAATTATGCCTGTCAAATTATTGGAAAAAGCTATATCGTATTTGCCCGAAAAGCAAAAATCTGTTTTGTTTTTACATTCATCTGTGATTTGCAAATTTTCAGGCAAAACTGTTACAAGATTTTCAATTTTTGCATAAGTTTCTGATTCACTCGGGTTGTCAGTCTGAATTTTAACTCTAAATTCAGGTTCGAATGCGACCTGCTTTAAACCTTCAAATGTTGGTTCCGCTTTTATCCAACAGAACCGAAGATCGCATTCTGGTCTATTGGTTGTGCAATTGTGACCTCCAATGCCTCTTTTAGCACATGGGTGACCTAAAAAGTCGTTCGAATGGGCATCTGACCCGTGTACACATGGCTTTAGATGGCCATATTTTCTTTTAATTGTATTTCGATCATCAGTTCCACCATAACCCAGAAAATAAGCTCTGTCTTCTGGATTTCCAGAAAAAATTAAATCCGCAAATAAGTAGATGTCTTCTCTTGTCGTTGCAAGAGAACAATGCTTAATTCCTGAAGCACCATCACGATTACTATTACTCACTCCAATTAAACAATTGTCTCTTAAAATTTTGTGACTAGTTAATATTTCCCTCAGATCTTTAATGGTGGTTTTAAACTGTTCAACTCCGTCTTTGTAGGCAATTTCTTCCGATAGACTTGCATTATTTCGATAAGCTCTTCCTAATCTTACTAAACCTTCATGAGTGCATGGATAATAGTTTTCTTGGTATGAATGTTTCAAACTCGCAAAAAAATCTGTTTCCAAACAACTGATTACTGAATCTAATGGGTTGAAAAGGATATGCAAATTAATTGGCTTATTAACATCAGTAACCGGAGTTATGCGCAACTCCACATTTGGTATTATGAGATCAATGTTTTGTAAACCACCACCTCGTTGATAATCACGAACCCTGTTAAATCCCGAAATTGAAAAATAATCCGTTATTCCCAAAACAGCAATACCCTTAAGAGTGTCAAGAGATTGCAAATAATTAGCCCATTTTGCCTCTGGTGTTTGTCCATTAAATTGGCAATTCAACACTGAATCCGGCGTATGCACATGCAAATCCCACTTGCGCCAAATTGAACCCATTTCATTAATCATTTCATTAATTCCTTATTCAATCGGTCCAACCCATTTATAAATTCCCATTTGCGAGTTTCGTAGGGTGGGCAAAAAAAGTTTTTTGCCCACCGATTGTTTTTAAGCATCTGCTTAGAATCAAAAATTCTGCTTAAATCAGCGGAATCTGCGTCTAATCTCCTCTATTCCTTTTTACATCCTAAGATGCAATAATTATCAATATGTTTAATCCGAAAGAAATGATTATACAAGTCAAAGGCTACTAAGAAGAACAAAATCCATATATTTTTTCCCGGTCCCCAAATCCCAATTCCAAATCCGAATGTAGAATCCAGAATCCATTTTTTCGCACCGAGCACTGAGCACTGAGCACTTCTCCAAGCACTTCCGCACCTCCGCACTTAGGCACTTCCGCACTTCCCTAAAACCCGTCCCCCCCCTAAACCTCCCCCCAACTCTTTTATACTTGTGACTTGTGACCTGTGACTTGTGACCATTTTGCCCCCCTAGCCCCCCCCTGAAAAATTTTCTTGACACACTTTTTACTTTATTGAAAACTGCCCCTGCCCACCCCGAAAAAACTTCCGCCCGCCCGCACATTTCTTCCGCCGCCGTCACCACCAGCCTTTTGCATATTATTATAAACCCTGCAATCTCCACTACTTACAAATTACAGCCCAGTTTGGCACGCCCCTTGCACTCCCCCTGCTTAAGGAATTAATTCAAAGGATTGGCAAAGATGGACAAACTTCAGCTAGCAGCCGCGTCAGCAAAGTCAGCAAAAAATATAAAATCCACCCTCTTTTCTTTAATAGAAACCCCCGCAACCCCCAAAATCAGCTCAAAAACCGCGAAAAACACCAAATTCGCTTCCGTTTTTACCGAAACTATCTCAAAAACCCAGCCCAAAATCGCCGATAAGATCCAACCCAAACAGCCCAAAACCATCACCGAAACTCCCGAACTTTCCGTCTCCCTCATAGCCGCCTCCCAGACCACGCAAACCCCATTTTTAGCCCCAAAAACCACATCCAAAACCACCCAAACCACCCCCGAAGCCCCCCAGACCGCCAAAATAGAAGCCAAAAACTCCATTGCCGTCCAAAATCAAAATCAGCCCGAAAAGCCCGCCAAAGAAGCCAAAACCGCCGACCCCGCCGATAGCACCGACCCAACAGCAACTGAAAAACCCGAAAAAACCGAAAAGCTGCCCAATGAGACTGCCGCCGAAAGAAACAAAGGCCAGCAAGGCCTAGCCCAGCGATCCGAAACCGCCAGCGAGCACGCAAATAATGTAAAGACAACGACTTCCGGCGAGGCTAGTACCCAGGCCCAACCTGTTATTGAATTAAAACAACCCAAATTACAGACGCCAAATAAACCCGAAAGCGCCGAAAATACCCAACCTAAAATCGACCAGCCAGCCTCAGATAACTCAGTCCAGGCCCCCAAAATCACCACTGCAAAGCCCCAAACTCCCCCCCAGCTGCCCCACCCTGCCATTGACCCCGCACCCGCCGCGGATAAGCGTCACACATACGCCACTGAACCCTCAACTAACCCTCTGAATCTAAATTTCGACCCCGCAGCCCCCGCTAAGGCACCCGGTATGAATCCCGCAGCAACAATTGTTTATGTAGATTCTCCAGCCCTTGATAACCAGATCAGTGCCCCTATCGCCTCCGCCTTAAACCGTGTCGGCCAAAGCGTTAACATCACTTTAAACCCGCCTGAACTTGGCCGGATGAACATAAAATTTGAGCAGCAAGGTACCGAACTTATCGGACGAATAGAGTTCGAAAACGCCTCCGTAGGCGACCAGCTCGAATCCTCCCTGCCCAGGGTCATCCAGAACCTACAGGACAGCGGCGTAGCCGTCCGTGAAATCCAGCTTATCTACAAGGGCGGGGAGCAGTCCTACGACGGTTTACCCGATAATAATCAAGCTAACAACCGTGGCCAGGGCCAATCTCAAGATAAACAACATTTCACCCCCGGCTCAGGTCCAAACACCGGCAAGGCTGCAGATTCCTATAATCTCGAACAAGAAAACTCGGCCTATATTACCGAAACAGCCGTTAATATGTGGATTTAGGTAAATTGTCTTCAAGTGAAAGCCCCAGTTGTCGATAAACTCAGAGTAGGTTATTAAACCTTCATATTGCCTGTTTAACTTAGAGAGGTGAATTATGGGGCTGGCTTTGATGATAGTCGACGACTCGGCAACCATGAGAAAGATCATCATGAAAACCGTCAGGATGTCCGGCGTTGAGATCGAACGCACCGAAGAGGCAGGAAACGGTATTGAGGCTTTGGAAAAGCTAAACCAGGGTACTGTCGACATGATGCTCGTCGATGTTAATATGCCCGGAATGGGAGGCCCAGAACTGGTTAAGAAAGTACGGGAATTACCCAGTTGCTCTAATACCAAGATCATAATGGTGTCTACCGAAAGCTCACAAGAGCTTATAGACAATATGCTTGCGTCCGGTGCAAACGGCTATATAACCAAGCCGTTTACGCCAGAGAACTTCCAAAAGAAGCTGATGCAGTGCACAAATTAACGTACTTTCAAATTTACCCGGCCTACGGCTATGTTTAAGGAATCCGAAATGACAAGTTCTACAACAGTTGAGTTTAGCGAATTTTTGATCGAGGGGGCAAAAGAAGTATTTGAGACAATGATTTTCATGTCGATTGAAAAATCGGCTGATGCAACCGCGCCTTTAGGCGATAATATACTTGGAACAATAACGTTCACCGGCGACGTTCAGGGCTGCGTTGGCATTTGCTGCTCAAAAAATTGCGCAACGTCGATAGCCGCCAACATGATGGGCCTTGATGACCCAAGCGCGTTGAGCCAGGAGGAAATTGCAGACGCAGTGGGCGAAGTAGCTAATATGGTTATGGGTTCATTCAAAGCAAGATTGCTGCCGACATACAATACTATCGATGTGTCAATACCTTCGGTTGTAAGCGGCGTGAATCTTGATACAATGCTAGTCGACGGGCAAAACAGGGCTGTTGTTCCCGTAATGATAGATGAGCACCAGGCTCGATTAATGTTGTTAACAAAGGCCAAAAGCTGAAAAATGAGTGGCGTACCAGGGACGGCAACGACATCACAACTTGAAGTTCAGACATGCGAGCTGACCGTTCGCTCGTTTGAGACGTTCGGCGAGGATCTTGCGTGCATGCTTGGCCTCGATACTACGGGCAAAGACCTCGGCACGACTATTTGCAAATTTTCTGACCTTAAAAAACAATTCAGAAAACTCACCATGGCCGGCACCGTTTGCAGCGAGGGCCATATCGCCGGTAATTTTTATATTTTCCTGGATCAAGAAGCCATTTTTACCCTGGCAGGTGTACTGGTCGTGCAGCCGGAAAAGGTAATTATGCAAAATCGGAAATTTGGCGACAAGGACGCAGTTGCCAGCGTAACCGATGCCATAGGAGAAATCGGCAATCTCTTGATCGGCTCGTTCGATAGAATATTTCGCGAATCGAATACCGGCCACGGCCATTTTATTTACAAAACGACATTCATAGGCGATCCCTGGGCTAATTCGTCGGATAGTATCGGACTTTCACCTGATCAGGAACTGCTTGTAACCAGCTACGAAATGAATATTGCACCTTATGGCGCATGCAAGCTTTGTGCTATCTATCCTAGAAATGTTTTTGCCAGCTCATCAGATGCAGAGGCAAAAGCCGCTATTATCAGTGAACCTCCCCAAGCTAAAGTCCAAACTACGGCTGAACCTGTAATTCCACCCGCTCCGGTACAGGGTGAAAAAGCGCCTGATGCCGCTGCAATACCTAAATTGGTGGATGATATCCCAACCACGCCGGCTAAGGCTTGCCCCGATCCAGTCAAATTACCAGAGCAGCCAAAAGCCGCTACTGATGCGGTCGCAATCAGCCCTGCCAGTAGTGAAAATGGCGGAGCGGTGCTCGACAGCATTCGCAAAATGACACAATCTCCGGCCGTTTTGCCAGGCCAGAGTATCGGCCAGACGATTCTGGTTCGCGAAATCATGCGAACAGATGTTTACTGGGCCACACCGGAAGATACGGTTGAATCGGCTCTTGCTGTAATGGGCCAAAAGAACAGCCGCTTTCTGCTGGTCGGTAAAGACGGCAAGCTTGAAGGCATTATCTCGCATTCGGATCTGCGAGGGGCGATGAGTCCGTATCTTATGAATATGTTTGCAAAATGGCGCAGGCCGCTGGACCTTGCGACACTCCAAATCCGGATCAAATGGATAATGAGCAAACCCGTAATTACCATCAGAAACGATGCTTCACTCAATGCGGCCGTGAGTCAGATGAAAACCTCTAAAATCAATTCTCTTGCTGTTGTAGACGCAAACGGGAAGGTCGAAGGCATCCTTACAAACAGCGAGATCCAGGACCTTCTTGCCAGATTATAGTAATTCATTCCGGATCGTCCCCCATAAAAGTTCGACATCCGAAACTCGAAGCTCGAAACAATATCAAATTCTCAAAAATCGAAAAATTTGGAGTCGCTGCGCGGCGATTTTTATGCTGGATACCCGCCTTCGCGGGTATGACAGTGTCGCTATTGCAGGCATGGTAAAAAAAATAAAACTTTTTTTTGCTCGATCATGCAAGTCAAAATCCGCACCGGCAGTATTGAAATGCTCCATTTTGACGGACGTGCCTTTCAGGCGTAATTTTTGAAGTATCAAGTACTTAAGTTTTTCAAATAACCCTCGAAAATTTTTATAGGCAAGTGTTACATCTCGTTGCACATTGTGAATGCACGAGTTAACAAAGCCGGTAAAGGCAAATAACTTTTTTAAGGAGCGTAGAATGTTAGCAATTAAGAACAACATCATGGCAGGTACCGCAGCCCGTCACCTGGGCACAAGCTACGACGCCTTGGCCAAATCGGTCGAGAGATTGTCAAGCGGCTTGAGAATCAACAGTTCGAAGGACGATGCCGCAGGCTTGGCCGTTCGCGAATTGATGAGAGCGGATATCCGCGTGCTGCAGCAGGGTGCCCGTAACGCACAGGACGGCATCAGCATGCTTCAGACAATGGAAGGTGCGCTGGCCACAGTCGACGATGCCCTGATCCGTATGAAGGAACTGGCGGAACAGGCATCGACAGAATCATATTCAGACGCACAGCGCAGCATCATGGACGCTGAGTTCCAGGAAATGGCCCTGGAAATTACCCGTATCGCCAATACAACAGATTTCAATGGTATCAAGATGCTCAACAGCGCATCAGGCCAGGTAACAATACATTTTGGTGCCAGTTCAGAACTTACAGTCAATATGGCCGATATCCGCAGCAGCGGCCTTGGCATCGACGCACTGTCAATCGCCTCGACAGGTAGCGCCAAAACCGCGTTGGGTACGATCACAAGCGCGATCATAACAAAGGATTCAGCTCGTGCATCGTTCGGTTACAAGATGAACCGTCTTGATAGTTCCGCTGAGGTGCTTGGTATTCAGGCAGAAAACCTCTCAACAGCAGAAAGCCGCGTTTCGGACGTCGATGTTGCAACAGAAATGGCAACAATGACCCGTAACCAGGTGCTCGCACAGGCCGGCGTAAGCATGTTGGCTCAGGCCAACGGCATGCCGCAGATGGCATTAAGCCTGCTGAGGTAAGTTTCGACTCTAAGGAGATGGCCCGCTTTCTGGGCCATCTCCCTTTCGTCATCGATAAACATTTTTTTTTGATCAGATGGCACCCATTTTTTCATTATATTACGGGTTCCCGATGATCATCGTGGATCGAACTCAGTAGTAACCTACTCATTCTGTATGGAGGCGATAAAAAGATGGGCGGGATAGGATTATACCAGGAAACAGCAATAACGACCCAGACTCGCGGCAGGCTGGTGGTCATGCTCTATGAAGGGGCTGTCAAATTTCTTAAGATCGCCATTCGTGAAATTGAAGCCGAAAATTGGGGCGAAAAAGGAAAGTACATCGGCAAAGCAACCGATATCATAAATGAACTCAACAGTGTTCTAGATATGGAGGCGGGAGGAGAAATTGCGACAAATTTAAGAAAGCTGTATGCTTTCATGATCCGGCACCTGGGGCAGGCGAATATAAAACGCGATGCCCGGATGGTTCAGGAAGTCATAAATCTGCTATCGGAACTTCTTGAAGGCTGGAGAGCTATAGCGGTATGATAAAAATTATAAAAGGCCTATATGGGAACAACACAAGATTACTCCAGCTTGATCGGTCAACTCGCATCGGCTATCACGATCGCGGAAGTAACAGATAGCGGCGAGCTTAAGTCCATACAGGATGTACTTGAAAAAATTCGCGAAAGCATCGATTCTACTGCAAACATATCGCCCGACCTGGTCAACCAGGCCGGGCATCTTACTTTAAAGGCGTCAGAAACACTCGGAACAATTATCAATAATTCCTGCTCCGACGCAAAATCATCTCTTGAAAGCGTTACCAAGTGTGTGTGCGAACTTCAGCACCTGATCGAAACGGGACTCGCGGGCTCTGAAAGTAATACACCTGCCCCTCAATCACAGGAAACAATGATCAGCGGCGATGACGTCGCGCTTGTGCAGGATTTCATAACGGAATCCAGGGAGCATATTGAAAACGCCGAAGCCGGACTTCTTAAACTTGAAAACGATGCGTCAGATACTGAAGCAATAAATCTCATATTTCGGGCATTCCATACTATCAAGGGCATGGCCGGGTTTTTGAACCTCAAGGAAATCCAGTCGCTTTCACACTCAGCGGAAAATCTGCTCGACAAAGCTCGCAAAGGCACGCTTGTCCTGCAGGGCCAGAGCATGGATGCGGTATTTGCCTCACTTGACGCTCTCAAGAAGATGGTATCAGGACTTAAGGAAAGCATCGATTCGGGTAAGCCTGTTCATAGCCATCCAAATCTCGACAGTCTGCTTTCAGAGCTTGCATGCTGCAGCGAGGGCAAACAAGCAGAAAAACAAAACGTCAAGCCTGCGGTTTCTGATGTGATCCAGCCGATGGATCAGGATACCGCCGAAACAGTGAATTCCCAGCAGCCTCATTTAGATGTTTCGCAAGTTTCAACTTCACCGGCAAATGCTGCAGCTGCTGCCAAGCCCTGCGCTGCGGCGGCGGAGGATAAAGTAAAGGTAAGTCTTGCCAGGCTTGACACGCTTGTCAACATGGTAGGCGAACTTGTGATCGCACAGTCGATGGTAGGCCAGCAGGTGCTTGGACAATTCCCGCCGGAACACAACCTTTCGAGAAAAGTGAGCCACCAGGGCAAGATAATTCGCGAACTCCAGGAACTATCAATGACCTTGCGGATGGTTCCGATACACGGTATTTTTCAAAAAATGGCCAGGCTGGTACGCGATCTGTCACATAAGGCCAATAAAAATGTAATTTTCGAAACTAGCGGCGAGGAAACCGAAATAGATCGAAATATCGTGGATAGTCTCAGTGATCCGCTTGTCCACATGATACGCAACTCTGTCGACCACGGAATAGAAGATACCCAGAGCAGGCGAACTGCCGGTAAAGGCGAAACAGGGAAGGTAACTCTAAAAGCCTTCCACAAAGGCGGCAACATCGTAATCGAACTAACCGATGACGGCCGAGGCTTAAACAAAGACAAAATCCTCAAAAAGGCGATAGATGCCGGGCTTGTGAGCCATGGCCAGGAACTCAGCGATCAGGAAATATTCAAACTGATCTTTCATGCCGGGCTCTCAACTGCCGAAAAAGTAACTGATATAAGCGGCCGCGGCGTCGGGATGGATGTAGTACGCAAGAACATTGAATCCCTGCGCGGAAAGATCGAAATAGTATCTGAAGTAGGAAAAGGCACGACCTTTTCAATTAAATTGCCGCTGACACTTGCGATCATTGACGGCCAGCTTGTAAGGGTCGGCAAACAGACATACATAATTCCAATACTTTCAATAGAACACAGTCTAAGGCCTTCTGAGAGCCAATTATCAACTGTCCAGGGACGCGGTGAGATTGTGAACATCAGGGGCGAACTGCTGCCCTTGGTAAGGATGCACAATCTCTTTAAAGTGTCAAACGCAATTGAAGAAGCTACCAAAGCCTCACTGGTGATCATAGAAGGTGATTCACGAAAATGCGCATTGATGGTTGACGAACTGCTTGGCCAGCAGCAGGTCGTTATCAAGAACCTCGGTGAAGGTATCGGCAACTTAAAAGGCATAAGCGGCGCAGCGATCATGGGCGATGGCAACATTAGCCTTATCCTGGATACGCCGGGTATAATGCAATTAGCATGGTCTTAAGATAAATAATTATGTTTATCTTAAAGTGTATCATTGTTTTCGACGAATTAAGTCTTAGTAAGAAGTAAATAATGTTAAGCTCCACGGTGCGATCAAGTACCGATTGAGTTTAACACGCTCTTTCTCATATTAACGCATTGCTGTCCAGACGAAACGCCAACAAGGCTTTGCCTTGAGTACTCACAGACGGCATCACATCTTTACGATTCCGTTTCCACGCGCAAATCCGTAGGCACATTCTGAACAGGCCCGACCTGCCTCCAGATACAACGCCGGTCTAAACTTCCTTGAATCAACTCTGGAGCAAGCAGGCAGAGTGCCGGCATTCGACAGTTATTCTATGGCTGCCGGTACTCTATATTGAGCAATTTTATTGAAAGGAGATAGCATGTCCCACGCCACAGTAGAAGAATTAGAATCGGCCCGGATGGCCCAGGAGGGCAAATATCTTACATTTGCCCTTGGAAACGAGGAATATGGACTTGAGATCCTCAAGGTTCGCGAGATCATCGGCTATATGGATATAACCGCTGTTCCGCAGATGCCCTCTTACATACGAGGGGTCATCAACCTTCGCGGGCAGGTAATACCAGTTATCGACCTGCGGGCAAAATTCAGCATGGCCACTGCCGAAATCACGGAGCAAACCTGTATCATCGTAGTTGAAAACACTCAGCAGGGACGCAAATTCAGCACAGGGATCGTGGTCGACAGAGTTTCTGAAGTACTCGATATTTCCGAAGGTAATATAGAGCAGTCGCCCCAGTTTGGTAATTCAGTAAATACGGACTTCATCCTGGGAATGGGCAAAATAGGGGAATCCGTTAAAATACTCCTCGACATTGACAAGGTTCTGGCCGCCGTTGACATGCTCAACATGAATGTACCGCAAAACTAACCAATTCAAAATTTAAAGGATAATACAATGTTTAAAAACATGAAACTCGGGGCAAAGATCAGTTTAGGGTTCGTTACTTTAATAGCAATCGCAGTTGCGCTTGGCAGCCTGGCGGTGTGGAAGATGACAGCCGTTAAAACACAAGCAACGATTCTCTCAAGCGAATATGTACCATCAGCGTCGGCGTCTAATCAAATAGAGCGGGATTACCTTATGACCATGTACTATGCGGTAGGTTATGGTTTTTCTGAGCAGGAAAGTTGGCTGGAAAAAGCAAATAAACAGCTTGAGCTTGTGCACAATTCCATAAGCAAGGCCGAGGAAATCTGCAGCAAATCAAAGAACGTCGACGGCGTAAAAAGCAATGTGGTGGAAATAAAAACCAAATTGGCCGAGTATGAGCAGATGATTGCTTTAACAAAATCAAAAATCGGTGCTTCAGATGCCGACATGCAAAAAGCCCAGAAATTCGCTGAAAGCTATATGAAATCCTGTCAGGAGTATTCAACAAATCAACAAGAAAAGCTCAATGAGCAGATTAAAGAATTTGCCCAGCTTTCGGCAGGCTCTAAGGATGTTAATACTGTCCAGGCAACACTCAGCGATCGAGTTCAAAAGATACTGCTGGCAGAACAATTACTCAAACTGGGCAACTGCATACAAACAATAACATACCAGGGCATAGCCAATCGCGATCTTGAGATGATCAAGCAAGTCGATCCCAAATTCGACGAAATAACAGGCATATTGGACAAAATGAAGGCCGTTACAACACAACAAGCTAATCTTAACCAACTGGAAGAGTGCAAGACAGCTGCGAAGGCTTATAATGATGTAATCGCAAGCTATGTAACAACCTGGATCGAACGTGACGAGTTAGGCAAACAAAGGCTTACTGTGGCCAATGCGATACTTGAAAAGAGCAAAAGCACTGCTCTGGACAGCATGAAAGATGCGACAAATGTTGCCTCAAATTCCGTAACAGCCCTGAACACAGCTTCAATAACAATGATTATCGGGCTTGCG
>Ga0154577_1149_pt2 | contig 14663 bp, 8 predicted proteins | sample RifGroF2_FD_116006 | JGI IMG/M metagenome (GOLD analysis project Ga0154577, IMG submission 116006) | Planctomycetes bacterium GWF2_42_9
AGATCGAAGTCGAGGCCCGCATCTATGATATTACCAGCAAAGACAGACTCGATTTAGGCGTTGAATGGCAGGCAGGGAGTGCAACAACTATCGGCTCGGCTCTCGGCTCCAATCCTACCGCAGGGCAGAGGTATCCGTTCGAAACTGGTACATTCTCGGCTGCGACAGGTAAAACTGAAAATACAACAGGCACTATGCGGTTCGGATGGTTAAATGCGGGCATTGATATCGATGTGATTATAAGAGCACAGCAGGAAAACGCCGAAGCGAAATTACTCGCTAATCCCAGAATCCTTGTGCTGGACAACGAAAAAGCAAATATAAAGATTGTTCAGGAAATCCCATATCAGGAACTTACGGAAACTTCTGGCGGCGGAAGTATGGGTACTATCGCATTTAGAGAGGTTGGCGTTGAACTCGATGTTACGCCGCATCTTACACGCGAAAAATTGATACGATTGATATTGATGCCGAAATTCAGCGTTCAAACAAGTACCGTTGACGTTGGTACACAGGATAAGAGCTTTCCGCAGCCGGTTATCGATAGAAGAGAAGCGCACACAACCTTGCTCGTCGAAGACAGGCAAACAGTCGTACTTGGCGGCTTGAGAAAGAAAGATGTAAGCAAGCAGGTTAATAAGATTCCGCTGCTCGGCGATTTGCCAGTTGCAGGTTACGCGTTCAGATTTGAAGGCGAAAGCACTACGACAAGTGAATTGGTTGTGTTTATTACGCCGACGCTTGTTGAAAAACCTGTGCTTTCAGAATTGGCTAAACAGCAATATCAGGTAACTGATTTTAACGGCCCGTCCCCATTCAAAACAAGAGCCGAAACGCCTAAAGAGGAAAAACAAAAGAAAGAAAAGAAACAAAAAGTTTCTAAGAAATAAAGTAAAAGCAAAAGGCCGGAATTAACCCCGGCCTTTTTTTTGTAGCGAAGCGCAAACTCCCGAGTTTTTCAGGAATTTTATTCCTCGAAAATAAAATTCGGAGGGAGCAGCGTTTTAATTCTGCACCGGCTTTAATTCACCAATATCTTCGGCTTTGGCAGCGATATTCGTATTCGTCGGTGCGGTAAGCACTAGATTTGCAACCAGTGCCTGATGATCAGATGCTTCGCGTTCATCGAGTTCGATCGATGTTACTTTGATATCCGGCCCGAACGTGATGTGATCCCATCTTGGCCCTCTTTCGCCGGGGTAAATCGCCTGCCACGCATCCGTCATTTTCGCGTAAGGCGTTTCGCCGTCTTCGTTGAGCAAATACTGCATCGCTGAATTATTCGTCTTCATATTGAAATCGCCGATAACGATGAACGGGTCTTTGGTTTTGCGGTCTGCGATTCGCTCTGCGAGCAGACGTACGCTTTTCTGGCGGGCGCCCTGTGAAAAGAATGCTGCCAAATGCACGTTGTAAACATATAACCCCGTGCCGCTTTTCTTATCTTTTAAATGCACCCATGTGCAAATTCGCGGCCAGGTATCCCAGCCGTGTGAAACTTTGTCCGGCGTGTTGGAAAACCAGAATGTGCCCTTATCGTTGAGATTGAATTTGTCTTTTTTGTAATAGATCGCACAGCTTTCGCCGTCGCTTTGGCCGTCGTTTCTGCCGACAGCGTAGTTTGTGTATTGCGGTACGCCGGCCTGAATATCCGAGACCTGATGAGCAAGACCTTCCTGTATGCCGACTATGTCCGCATTTTGACTTGCGATGATCTCGCGAACCCTGTCGCCGCGGTCGCCCCAGCCGCCGCCGAGATCGACTTTCACGTTGAAGCTCATTACTTTAATTTGATTTGCGGGTTCGGTTTTCGCTAAACAGGGCATTGATATAAATAGACCTGCCAGCACAATGATAATCGTTCTTCTTGCCATATATTCCCCAAAATGAAAAAAATAAAAAAGTGGAAATGAAAAGCGTCATGCGATGAGTTGACCTTCAATCCGTGAAAACCATAAAGCAAATCATTTCGCTCGTATGGAGAAGTATTATAAGGATATGCCTTGTAATACCCAAAGGAAAACCCTTAGTCTTAGTCCGTTGGGGGGAGGGGAACAGAAAATAGAACAAAAGAAATCAGAACATAGAATGTGGAATTTGAAGGTTAATTTTATGCAAGGTGAAAACCATCTATTTTTGTAAAAAAACGCGCAAGATGAGTGTAAATTCGCGCAAGTGGGTCGAAAAATGGGGGTAAAATCGGGACTTTTTCAGAGTTTTCGTGACTTTTTCATATAAAAATCGGAAAAAGTCCTGTTTTTTAATGGTTTTTCGTGATTTTTCGCCAACGCGCTTGCGCATTTTTTTAAAAAGCATCGTTTTAATGAGAATATTGAGGGGTGAATTTTTGACGGGATAAATAAAATCGTCAAACTTGCACCAATTTTCAAAAAAATGCGCGAAATTTCAAAAACTTGCAACAATTTTGAAAAATGAGGTTTTTCACGCTTGCACAAATTTTAAAATAGCCACAAAGGCGCAAAGGCACGAAGATATTAAAAAAATAGTTGAGGTTTGGGAGCATAAGGGGTAAAGTTAATCTTTAATTGACGTGTGCCACAGAAAACACCGAGTTCACAGAGATGTTTTATTGTGGATCATGGATTGACGCGGATTTACGCAGATTTTTTTACCACGAAGAAACGCGAATAGACACGAATTATTTTAACGTGCTTTAAGGCAGGTTCAAGAAATTGAATCTTTGGAAAATAAGAACAAAACACTCTTTCGAGTAAACTCGAGCCGTGTTTAATGTTTTAATTTTCTATCGCTTTGCGATTTTTCCTTAAAGCAAAAGTGAAATGAAGTTTTGAGTTGTGGAAGAAGAAATAATAGAGAGCATAGAGAACTTAGAACATAGAACTTAGAATGTGGAATCGCCGATGGCGAACAAATTTTTAATTAGAGCAGGAAGAAAAATAATACATCAAATTTTTTTAAGTTGAGGCATAAAGGAAAAGAAGGAAATTTTATGGATGATAATAACAAAAAAATGAATGAGGAAAAATCGACCAGTTGGGTTAACACTCAGATATGGAAAATCATTAAAAAGAAAAAGGGAAAAGATGCTGAGAAAGTACAAAATTATTTAAATGATTTCCTCGAGAAAATTGAAAAAATCCTAAAAAAGGGCGGGACGAGTTCAAAAGACTTTACTTTGCACGATGAAGAGCATTCATTTAGAGTAGCCAAGAGGATGCATGAAATTGCAGGTGATACTTTAAAGAAAATATCTATCTATGATTTGGCCTTACTTTTAACGTCGGCATACTTACATGATATAGGAATGACTCCAGAAGAAGCTAAGGTTAATAATCATTATAAATATCTTTTAACAGGAGAAAAAAATGGAATTACGGATAATGAGATTGAACAATTAAATTGCTGGTTGGACGATGATGATAAGGGAATTAGTCTGCCGATTTGTTCCAAAACACCTACATCTAAAGACATTGAATTAGCAGAAGAGTTGCTTACATATTATTGCAGGCATTGCCATAATGATTGGAGCAAAGAATGGATTGAAAAAAATCAAAAAAAAGATGATTTATGTGACTATAGTGGGTTTAAACATGATTTAATTAAATTGTGTCAAAGCCATCATTATGGAATAAAGGAATTAGAAGCTAATGATTTTAATGCAAGGATTGTAGGGCATAACGGAGAAGTCGTACATTTAAGATACCTTGCATGTTTATTACGGATAGCAGATATTTTAGAGTTTGATCCTGAGCGAACACCAGAAGTAATTTTAAGACATAGGGAGATCGCAAAAGATAGTCTAATATACTGGTATTATAATCATCAGATGTCGTTTACAATTGAGAATAATAGATTGATTCTCAGTGCTAGACCAACCAATGCAATAATACATAAAGCTATTGAAGATATGTGCGACCAAATTGATTATGAGTTGCAATTATGCCGAATGCTAGCAGATACCTCTCATTTTGAAAATTGTCCAGGACTCGCAAAGAAACTTCCTCATAAATGGAATCTAGTATCTGCACTGCACAGAGATATAGAGCCAAGCGATAATGCTTATGAATATATTAATGGTGCTTTTAGACCTAATACTGAAAAAATTCTTGAGATGCTTTCTGGGATTGAATTATATGGCGATAATTTAACGGCTATTCGTGAGTTGCTGCAGAATGCTTTTGATGCGGTTCGTGAACAAATAGCTTATGAAAGATTCAAAAATCGGTATCCTAAGGACAAGGAATTAACAGAAGCAATTTGTAAACTCCATAAGGTAGAATTAAGGTTCGAAAAAAGAGGAGAAGAATATTGGCTAGTATGTACCGATACCGGAGTGGGAATGAACAAAAGGATTATACGTGACCACTTGCTAATTAGTGGGCAACCTAAAAGGCATGACATTGCAAGTCTTGAACGTAAATGCAAAGAAGCGGGTTTTAATCTAGGTCGAACAGGCAAGTTTGGTATAGGGGTATTGAGTTATTTTATGATTGCGGATCATTTAATAATTTCAACTCGTCGCAGCCTCGAACCCAAAGACAGTGATACGAATGGGTGGATTTTCGAAACACGGGGGGTTGGTACATTTGGTGAGCTAAGAAGAGACGTGCATATGGAGACTGGTTCGAGGATAGAGCTACATTTAAAAAAAGATGTTGTTGGTAAAGAGCCAAAAGAATGGTTTGGAAGACTTCGAAACTACGTACAAAGGGTGCTAACGATAACCCCGTGTGAATTTCAACTAACTTCAGCAATTCCAGAATGCAAATCCCTTGTTGTTGCATATGGATGGAACGATGATGCCGAAACAATACGTAATGATATTGCAAATGGTTTTAGAGATTATAATTATTTCTGTAACTCTGATATACAGGATCTTTTGCCCAAAGTCATTTTAGATGGGCGGCTAGCTAAAGTTGATAGACTTGCTGATTTGCGAAATAAGATTTGTATGAAATTAAAATGGATTAGCGAAGAGGGGGAATTGCCGAATGGATTAGGTCAATTCAGAATACGCATTCCATATTTTCTATTATCCGGTGGCCCATCACTTATATTCTTGGATGATGAGAAATGTGGAGATACATTTAATGTAAAGGAACTTCTCGAGGGTTTCTATTTTGAACCTACTTTTTTTGATACCGTTAGCTGGAAAGGTATGCTGTCAAGTCTGCCAAGAACGCAATTGAGAGGTAAAAATTTTAAGATAGAATGTGACTTCCAAAATCAAGAAGCAGGAACATTGCAAGTCTCTCGAAATATGATAATGCTTAGTCCTCAAGGAAATGAAACTCTTAATTGGGTAAATAAAAAAGCAAAAAAACTATGGAGAAAAGTTCTGAAAGAAAATGCGAATTCAAATTATGGGCTATTGAATTGCAGGGTCGCTAACCAGCATGAAAGCATTAAGAATCCTAAATGGTTGACATTTAATGCTGAAAGTCCTGAACAAAGAAAATTGCAAGAAATAAAATTCCCTGCTATTTTAAGTCAATCATGGAAATATGAGGCGGCTCCAAAGAAGGTACAATACAAAGGAAGGGACGTTACGGTATTATGTTCTTTAGGAACTGAGCGATCTACAAATCATTATGATGGAGTTAATGCGATTTCTTTAGGCAATCATCCTGATAAGATTTTATTGGCAAAAGAAACGTTTGAATTAGACATTGCCAATCTTTGGCTAAAATCGCCATATAAAAATATTACCACTAATTTACCGCCAAAAACTTCTTTTCCACCAAAATGGAAAAATATTGCTGGAATAAAGTTTACATACGAAGATACAATTCTCTGGAATAAAACTTTTAAAATTTTGAAATATGTCCATGAAGATGATTTTAAATGGCTTCAAGATAAAAAAATTGATCCATTACCAATTTCTGATATTCTACTTAAGAAACGTGGATACGCAGTCGCATGGCTTCTTAATTTTATGTTGTATGGTAATAAAGATGTTTGGAATGGACTAGTAGAAAGAGTCCCAGGGTTTTTGAAATCAGTATGGCGAAATTCATTAAAGCTTTATAGCAAAAATCAAGAATTCAATCCGATTATCTTGTACATTGACAATACACCTTATTCAAAGTTAATAACTGTTTTGCCAGATGGTTGGCAGGAATACAGGTGTTCACACAATATGAAACTAATAAAAAGTTATATGCCAGATCCTGGAGATGATTGGAAATTAAAGATTATTCAATAAAGTTTTTTGAGGCTGTAAAAGCCGATGATTTAAAATTTCAAAAAGACGTGTGAGAAAGTTTGAAGGTGAGAAGGGTATGAAAAGAAAACGGGATTCTTCCCTCCGCTGCGCTACGTTCAGAATGACAAGGGGGCGGAAATGAATTTAAAATTTCAGATTTCAGAGACGAAACGTGTGAAAAGAGTTTTAAAAGTGCGAAGGGTGAGAAGGGGGAAATGTTGAATAAAAGAAAACCCTGCCATATGATGGCAGGGCTAACCGATAAGGATGGGTTTTGTCATTTATTGAAGAATAAGGCGTTTAGCAGATGCGCTAAAAGCCAAAGCGATGTCGCGAGGATCATAATTTTTAATGTGTATTTTCGCCAATTTAACATTGTGATAGGTTGGCCATTATCGTCGGCTTTGTCCCAGAATTTTATATCTATATATCTTGCCAAGATAAGGGCTGCGATTACGCCAAAGTAAATCAAGTCCATTAAATAAAACTGGCTGCCTTTGTGGTTTACGATCGCAAACAGGATGAAAAAAGCGATAAAGTTGCCGATGAGTGCCCAAAAGACCCTTACAAACAGGCTGAAAATGCTGTCATAGTGTTCGGTCTGCGGTTCAATGTGTTTAGACATAGTCCGTCTCCTAAATAAAAAATCATTGTTTATTTAGCGGCGGCCCGACCACTTATTTGCCTTCAAGACGTGCGTCTTGAACCCTTCCAATCTTTATTATACGTTGCAAATAATATTATTGTCAAAAGAATTAAGTCAGCCTCTAATAATTCGAGAAATTGAGATTTGAGAGACTAGATTCTTCGCTACCCCCTACGGGGGTTTCCGCTTCGCTCCAACGCTCAGAATGACAAAAGATGGAATGAACTTTAAATAGGAAATTATCGTACTTGACGATAAGATTTTGCTTTATATAATTCACAACGGATTTAAAATTTAAGATTTAAGATTTAAAATTTTAAAAAATACAGGGAACGGTAAAATGATAAAGATCAAAGACTTGCGGAAGACGTTTGGGCCGATAGTGGCTGTGGACGGCGTATCATTTAATGTAGCCAAGGGTGAAGTGATGGGCTTCCTTGGGCCAAATGGCGCGGGAAAGAGTACGGTAATGAGAATGGTATCGTGCTTTTTGCAGCCGGATGGCGGAACTGCCGAGGTTTGCGGTTTCGATATTATTCAGAATCCCATCGCGGTTCGCAATCATATCGGGTATCTGGCGGAGAATGTGCCGGCGTACAGCGAGATGGCGGTTGGCGCGTTCCTGAATTTTGTTTGCGACGCGAGAGGGCTGCAAGGCAAAGCGAGGAAAGAGGCTTTAGACAAAACGATTGCGATGTGTCATATCGAATCTGTATATCACCAGACTATTGAAACACTTTCAAAAGGTTACAAACGCAGGGTAGGGCTTGCACAGGCTCTGATTCATAACCCGCCGGTGCTGATTATGGATGAGCCGACTGACGGTTTGGATCCGAATCAGAAACACGAAGTTCGTCAGCTTATTTCAAGAATGGCCAAGGAAAAGTGCATCGTTGTCTCTACGCATATTCTCGAAGAAGTTGAGGCGGTTTGCGACAGGGCGATAATTATTGCCAAGGGTAAGATACTTGCTGATTCCACGCCGGCGAAACTTAAAGAAGAATACTCTGGAACTTTAGATGAGGTCTTTAGAAAAATCACAGCACATAAAGTGGCGTAACGAAGTGAAAAACTAAAAGTGAAAAGTGAAAAACTGTGGAATGGCCTTGAGGCCAAACTGATTTAAAGGAAATAACACGATGAAGGGTTTTTGGGCGGTATTTAAAAGGGAATTCAAATCGTATTTCACGACGCCGTTGGCGTACGTGTTCCTTGTAGTTTTCCTGTTCTTTGCGGGATATTTGACATTCAAGGACGGATTCTTTGAGGCTCGGCAGGCAGATATGTCGGCGTTTTTTATGAATCTTCCTCTGCTGTTTGTGTTTTTAGTACCCGCGGCGGCGATGAGACTTTGGGCTGAAGAGAAAAAGACCGGCTCAATCGAATTGCTGTTTACGCTGCCGATAACTATCAGGCAGGCGGCGATGGGCAAGTTTATGGCGGCTTGGGCATTTCTGACCGTCGCGATTGCTCTGACCTTCCCGATGGTTATTACGGTTTGCTATCTTGGCAATCCTGATGTTGGTTTGATCGTTGTCGGATATTTGGCGGCGGTATTGATGGCGGGCGGATTTTTAGCGGTCGGCTGTTTCTTCTCGGCCATCAGCAATAACCAGGTTATCAGCTTTGTGCTTTCTGTTGTTGCGTGTGCGGTTTTAGTTTTTGCCGGTATGCCGACAACGATGAATTATCTTTCGACGTTTTTGCCGACGGGTGCGGTAAGTGCGATATCGAAGATGAGTTTTCAGCAGCATTTCGAATCGATACAAATGGGTGTGCTGCAATTTAAAGATGTGGCGTATTTTGTGGTGTTGATCATTGGTTGGGTTGCGGCTTGTGTGGTTGCACTTGATGAGAACAGGACGATCAAAAGATATATAGGCGTTATTTTTGTATTGATCATTACGTTCTGCTTTATTGGTATCGCTCAAAATGTTGGGCGGGGTTTGAAGGCGGATGTTACGCAGCAGAAGATTTACAGTTTATCGAATGGTACGAAGGCGATTTTGGGCAAACTGAATCAGCCGATAAAGATGAAACTATATTATAGTAAGATCGCGGCGATGAAGGGGCCGGATCAGATTCGATATTTTAATAATTATTATGAATTTGTGAAATCGCTGCTTGAGGAATACGCGGCGGTGAGCAAGGGAATGGTTCAGCTTGAGGTTATCGATCCGAGGCCTTATTCAGATGATGAGGTTGCGGCGATTCGGTATGGCTTGAAAAAATTCCCAATTACGGAAGAGGAAAATTTCTTCTTCGGTTTGGTTGTGCAGACGCAGTTCGGCGTTGAAAAGACGATTCCGGTATTTAAGCCCGACAGGCAGAATTTTGTCGAATACGATATAAGCTATTTGATCGATACGGCGATCACAAGGCAGAAAAAGACGGTCGGGATTATGAGTTCGCTGCCGGTGGTTGGTGATGAGGTTACGCCTTATATGGCCAGAATGATGCAGATGCAGGGTCAGCAGCCCAAGCAACCGTGGGGCATTGTTACGCAGTTGAAGCAGCAATATGAAGTGAAAAATATTCCGACTGATGTTAATAAGATTGAAGATGTTGATGTTTTGATCGTGGTTCATCCGAAGGATTTGCCGGAGGCGGCGCAGTTTGCTATTGACCAGTTTGTGATCAACGGCGGACGGACGATCGTTTGCGTTGATCCGTATTGTGTGGTTGATATGCCTGATAAGCAGCAGCAGATGATGATGCAGCAAATGCAAATGCAGCATAATCCGGCGTCATCGCTTGATAAGCTGATGGTTAGCTGGGGACTTGAAATGCCGAAGAATACTTTCGCGGGCGACAGGTCGCTTGCGGTCGAGGCTTCTTTGAGGCAGGGTGAGCGGGCGCAGAAGATCATCGGGTATTTGCAGACGACTCCAGAATGTTTTAATAAGAATGTCGCGATTACGTCGGAACTGAATCAGGTTGATTTTCTGTTCAGCGGTGTTTTGAATGAGCTGACTTTGAGCGATGCGGATAAGAAGGAAACGGGTATCGAACGCGTGCCGTTGATTATGACGACATCGCGGGGAAATAGCTGGACGGTAAGTAATCAGTATGAGCTGATGACGCCGGATATGAGTTCGCTGATGAAGAAATTCACGGATGGAACGCAGCCGGTGAAGATGGGCTATCTTGTTACGGGTAAATTCAAGAGCGCGTTTCCGAAGGGGCTTGATATTGAGTCTGAAGAGCCTGCGGATGCTAATGACCCGAACGGGCCGAAGAAAGTTATACATATTGACGGAGTTGCACAGGCGAGCAAGGGATGCGCGGTTGCGGTGTTTGCAGATGTCGATTTCATAAGCGATATACTTGCGTATAGAAATTCATTCTTCGGCGCGATGATCGTTGGCGATAACAGCGCGGTGGTTATGAACGCGGTCGATGATTTGAGCGGTTCGAGCGAATTGATCTCTATAAGGTCGAGAGGTAATTTCAAACGGCCTTTTGTTGTTGTTGATGAGATCGAAGCGAAAGCTGAAGAGCAAAGCGCAGCACGTGAAGAGGAAATTAATACGCAAATTGAAAAATACGAAAAAGATTTGCAGTCTATCCTGAACTCCGCACAGGAAGGTCAGGAAGAGCTTATCGGCAGTTCAATTCTGCAGAAGAAAAAAGAAGTGGAATTGGATATTGTCAAGGCGAAGAAAGAGCTGCAGGAAATTAAGAAAATAAAAATGCAGCAGAAAGAAAAACTAGGGAACAGGCTGCGTAATTTTAATATGCTCGCGGCGCCGGCGGTGATACTTGGTATCGCGATCGTGCTTGGGATTTACAGAGGCACAAGGAAACGCAGGTATATCAGCCATGCGAGCGATGCATAACCGATTTGAAATTTGAGATTTGAAATTTGAGATAATTAAATTGGAATTTGGAGTTTTTCAATGAGTGATAAGAAACTTTCAGTTTTGGGAATTTTAGCGGCGGGTTCAATAGTTCTTGCCTTGTTGGTTTCACAATATGCTAATAAGAGCAAGCCGGCGGCATCGGGGTTGGGTGCTTTTATACAGGGACTTGAGCCGGCAAATGTACATAAGATCGTTGTAAAGCAGGGCGGCAATACTGTTACGCTGGAACGCGGAGACGAGGGTTTTACGATTGCAGAGAAAGACGGGTATCCGGCGGCGATGAAGGTTGTTAATAATCTTTTCACATCGTGCTCCGATATTAAAACCGTTGAATTATACACACAAGATGAAAAAAATTATAAAGACCTCGGCGTAACTGAAGCCGATTCGCAAGGTATGATAGAATTCTTCGGCGCAGACGGCAATTCCATAACCGGATTCATACTTGGTAAAGAAACCGAAACCGGTAAGGGCACGCTTTCTTACGGCAGACTTATAAATGACAAGAAAGTTTATATTCTGACGGATGTGCCGTGGATTCAGGGAACGGCTGTTGAATATACTAATCAAGACCTGATCTATGTTAAGAAAGAAAATGTTGATTGGGTAACGGTTGCCGGACCGAATGATAGCTATTCGCTTGTTTCTGATGCGAACGGCGAGATTGTAACGCTAAAAGAAGTGGCTGCGGGCAAGAAGCAGAAAGACGATGAGTGCAAACAGGTGCTTGGCGCTCTTTCGACTTTGCGATTCGATGATGTGATGGGAGCGGACAAGGCGAAAGATTTAGTGTTCGATCACAAATTTAATTTGCAAATGAAAAATTCCACGCTATTCAATCTTGAACTTGCGAAAAAAGGGTCAGATACTTATATGAAGTGCAAGGTGGAATTTACAGATAAAAAGGCGGTAACGAAAGAAGAGGGAGTTGAGTCGCAGGAAGCACTCAAAAAGAAGGAAGCGAAACTGCTGGCGAAAGAAAACGCATTAAAACTGGCTGCTACTACTGAAGGGTGGGTCTATAAACTGCCATCGTATATGGGCACGAATTTGACTAAGCCTTTGAGCGAGTTGGTGGAAGATATTGTTAAAGATGCCAACGATGCGAATAAAATTTAAGATTTAAGATTGAAAATTGAAGATTTTAGGAACGGCTTCGCCGTGAGTTTTTATTAAATAAAGTCTGCGGGCTAATGTTGGTTTAGGGCGGCGGAAAGTTCCATATACTGATAAGGGAAGTTTTGATCATCGCATAATGCCTTGAATTTTTTTATTGTTTCTTCGTAGAGGGCGTTTTGTTTTTCGATGTCGCCTTTGCAGAAGAATATCCGGCAGCCGGAGAAACGAAATTCGCGGGCGGTACATTTGCCATCGATAAGATAAGGACAAATGTTTTGTAGTGGTTTATGCACCTTTTGAACCCCCAGCATAAAGCTGGGGGCTAACTGATTTATATTTGTGCGGAAATACAGGAGTTCGGGGGAGGTTACGAATAGTCTGTGGCCGAAGGACTCGAAGTTGCAGCATTTGCCGCAAGCGGAACAATCTGCATCAATTAATTTTATCTGTGAATCAAGCCAATCGTAGATTTGTTTGACCTGTTCGCAGATAATAATGTTTGTTTTGTCTTTCATATACGAGATTCTTCGCTGCGCTCAGAATGACAAAATATGTCAGAATCGTTACATATTTTTCAGTTTTTCGATTTCATCTATTGTATAGATTCTGCCTTTGTTAATACCAGGGCATTTTTGGGCGGCTGTGTTCCAATCGTCGATGCTGTGCAGGTTGTACGTCCAGAACGGCCAAGTTCGGCATTGAATCGGTCTGAAATTATAAATCGCGCAGCCTTTTGAGTTGCCGTTGCGGCAAAGGAAAATGCAATCCTTCGTTGTCTGATTTTCTTTTATGGAAATTCGCAGGCCGATTCGGCGCAGATATTTTGTGTGCAGTTCCTGCGGAGTCATATTCAGATGCTCGGCAAGTTTTTCAATTTCCTGCTTTGAAATCCATATAACGCCTTCTTCGGGGCCAGAGCAGCAATTGCAGCACTGCTGGCATTCGAAGTGAAGACCGTCTTTGTACCATTTATTCTTAGCCACGATGAAACCACGAATTAACACTAATAAACACTAATTATAATAGAAACCTGCGATATGGTAACCAATCGCTAACGCTCATGGCTCTGATTACCACTTTAAGATTCCGCCGGTGTCTGCGCTGGTAGCCATCGCGGCATACTTGGCGAGTGAGCCTTTGGTAACCTTAGGTTTCGGAGCGACGAATTTCTTTTTACGTTTCGCAAGTTCGGCGTTCGAGATTTTTACGGAAATTTTCTTGGCGGGTATATCGATTTCGATAATGTCGCCTTTCTTTATCAGGCCGATAGGTCCGCCGACCGATGCTTCCGGGCTGACGTGGCCGATGCAAGCGCCGCGAGTTCCGCCGCTGAATCTGCCATCGGTAATGAGTGCGACTGATTCGCCCAGGCCTGCGCCCATAATATAGCTTGTCGGGCTTAGCATTTCCTGCATACCGGGGCCGCCTTTCGGACCTTCATTTCTGATAATCACGACATCGCCCGCTTTTACTTTGCCGGCGAGGATGCCATCACAGGCTTCTTCCTGACTTTCGAAGATGACAGCGGGGCCGGTGTGTTTGAGCATTTTCGGTGTAACACCTGCGGATTTTACGACGCAGCCATTTGGTGCGAGGTTGCCTTTGAGGATTGCAAGGCCGCCGGTTTTCGAATATGCGTTTTCTATTTTATGTATGCACTCGTAATTTTTGATTTTTGCTTTGGCGATGTTTTGGCCAAGAGTTTTTCCTGTAACGGTGATGCAATCGGTGTTGAGCATACCTTTCATTCTGCTTATCTCTTTTAATATCGCACTGACGCCGCCGGCCTTGTTGACATCTTCGACGTGCCAATTGCTTGAGGGCGATACTTTGCAGATATTGGGGCATTTTCCGCTAATCTTATTGATGCGTTCAAGGTCGTACTTGATCTCGGCTTCATTTGCGATGGCCAAAGAATGCAGAACGGTATTTGTTGAGCCGCCCATTGCCATATCGAGAACGAAAGCGTTGTCGATAGACTTTGGCGTGATGATGTCGAGCGGTTTAATATCTTTTTTGATAAGTTGGATAATCTGTTTGCCTGCTTCTTTATAGAGCTTATCTCTTTCCTTGCTGATTGCGAGGATCGTACCGTTGCCGGGGAGTGCGATTCCGATAGCTTCGCAAAGACAGTTCATACTGTTTGCGGTGAACATACCGGAGCAGCTTCCGACTGATGGGCAACCTGTGCATTCGAGTTCGTGCAGTCTTTTGGCGTTTATTTTACCTGCTTTATATGATGCGACACCTTCGAAGACGGAAATCAGGTCAACGGCGTTACCTTTTGAATCTTTGCCGGCAGCCATTGGGCCGCCAGAGACGAAAATTGTAGGGACATTGACGCGGACGGATGCCATTATCATTCCCGGAACGATTTTGTCGCAATTTGGAATACAGATAAGGCCATCGAAACAATGGGCGCGTACCATAGATTCGACCGCATCGGCGATAATTTCACGGGATGCGAGCGAGTATTTCATTCCGGTATGACCCATTGCAATGCCATCGCAAATAGCGATAGTGTTGAATTCGAAAGGTACGCCTCCGGCAGCGCGGACGGCGGCTTTTACCTTCTGGGCAACGATATTTAAGTGTTTATGGCCGGGAACGACTTCACAAAAGCTGTTCGCAATGCCGATAAAAGGTTTATTGATGTCAGAATCTTTCAGACCGCAGGCTCTAAGCAGGGCTCTGTGCGGAGCGTGCTGGAAGCCTTTTTTGACGGTGTCACTTTTCATAGGTATTTACTCCTTAATAAGTTATGGTAAAATGCCATCACATCTTGTGATGACAGAAAGTAAGTATTATACGGATTGTACGGTAAAAATAAACAGAATGATTCGGAAAT
>Ga0154577_1081_pt9 | contig 14649 bp, 14 predicted proteins | sample RifGroF2_FD_116006 | JGI IMG/M metagenome (GOLD analysis project Ga0154577, IMG submission 116006) | Planctomycetes bacterium GWF2_42_9
AGCACTGATTTCATATCTGAAGGTTTTCCGTTTGCATCAACAGCAATCATAGTCGCAGCACCGATGACTGTTCCCGGTGCCATATAAATTTTATCGCAGGCCATCGAGAGCACAGCCGCCGCCGAATATGCACCGCCATTTTTGCCACCTTTGATGTACGCGTAAGTGTCGCAGTTTTTAACTCCCTTAACGGCTGCGCACATTCTCTTGCATAAATCGACACGTCCGCCGGGTGAATCAATTTCAAGCAGGATAAACAACGGCCCCTTCGCCGCTTCATTTTTGATCGATTCCTCAAAAGCGGCCGTTACCATCGCAGCTTCGATATCACTAATTTCAAATAATGCGACGAAATTATTTCTGCCTTTTAAATCACGCGTAACAATGTATTTGGACAAATCAATTTTTGTAAGTCCTTTTTCAATTGTATTCGCATCGGATAGGCCTGTGTTTTCGGTTCCTGTGAGATAGCCGTGGAATGTTTCACCGGTTTGCTTGTCAACAAACGTATCGGCAAAAGTGAATGATGCGGCCAGACAGATAATTAGTATACAATTTAATAGTGCTTTCATACTGCTCCTACTATATTATTTGTTAATATGTTCAATTTTCAAAGCCTATATTAACATTTTAACTTTTTTTGTTCCAGAATATTATTAGGAATGTCGGCGAAAGCGATTCCAGCAGAAATAAAATTGACAATAAACAAAAATTAGCCGATAATTTTCGGGAAATTGGAGTTTGATATGGTACGGAAGCTACTTTTTATCGTTTGCGTTGTAAATTTTCTCTTATTTAGCGGTTGTGTTGAGCGAAAGCTGACGATCACAACAGAGCCTGCCGGCGCACTGGTGTTGCTTAATGACGAGGAAATCGGCACATCGCCTGTAACCGTCGGTTTTGAATGGTACGGTGATTACAGAGTCCGCATCTCAAAAGAAAATTTCTCAACCCTCGACACCCATCGAAATTTACCCCGCCCGATGCGAGACAGATTCCCGTTCGATTTGTTTGATGATATGTTCAGAACGAGAATCGACGAATATAGCTGGAATTTCAAGCTAGAGCCTTACTCTCCAATGAGTAAGGAAGATTTGATCGATAGAGCGGTAACCTTAAGGAATGAGGCATTGGTTGACCCGAACGCAATCGCACCAAAAGGTGCTTTAGATAAGAAAAAACCCGCAAAACAGAAGGCGGTAAAGCAAAAAACAGTAAAAGAGAAAACGGAAAAGCAAAATCTTGAGGAAACCAAATAACAAAAAAGGCCGTATTAAACGGCCTTTTGAGTTTTTAGAAGAAGAAAATAGAGAAATTGTATTTTAAGCGGTTGGGTGTTTAACCGGCTGCTCTTGTTCTTTATGAGTATTCTGTTCAGCTTTTTCCTGCTGAATAGCGTTGTAAACTTCTTTTCTGTGGACACTTATAGTTTTTGGTGCCGTGATTCCAAGGCGAACCTTATCGCCTCTTACATCCACAATAATGATCTCAACATCGTCGCCAATCATTATCGATTCGTTTTTCTGTCTGCTTAACACTAACATTTTCCGGTACTCCTTTCTCCGGTTCAGGTTCCGTTCCTGCCTCTTATATTACGAAATATAAGAAGTTCTGTTTACCGAATACTTTACTTACCTTTACTTTTTCTTATTCGGCAAAATATAGATGTGAATTCACTTAAAAAAAGGGAAAATTACAGATTAATTTTATTGGTTTTAAGTGTATGGAATTAAAGGAGTTGCGAAAGGGATAAAATTATGCTTCGAATTCTCGCCAAAATTTGTATCTGGCGGCCAACCAATAGCCCCAAACACAACCTATCGAGCCGAAAGCAATCATTTGAATGGGCAGGATAGAAATGACGGTTTTGGAGAAGAAAACCGGCGCCCAAGATGCGGACATATACCCCAGAGCGGGTGTTTTAGTAAAAACTATCATCGAAACCACACTTACAAACGCAGTCGCGATTACCGGCCAAATGTAGTGTACGCCGAGATATAATTTTGCGCAAAAGCTGCAAATTAAGAATGTTACGACTACTCCAAAAATAATTTGAAGGGTCGCGGGCTGACCAAAGACAAAACCGAATTGCTTGTCCGGGTAGCCGACATCGGTCGCTAATATGTTCAGCAGGAATATCCCAGCAATAATAGTTGAAACAAAAGCGACTGCTATTGCGATCATCGGTTCAAGTTTCACAGTTGGGTCGAATTTGTCCGGCAGATCAAGTGAATTGCGGCGGAATAATTTGTCCGCGGCATAAGCGCCGATAACGCCTAGCAGCATAAGTGCAAGCCATATAAAGGCTTCGAAACGAAGAGAAGCATAAACCGCTGCCCTTGAACCAGCGGCAGGTACGGCCTGGAAGAGAGTTGAAACGGCGGCGCTTTTGTATGCCCAAACGGACATACCGGCAGGTACGGCAATAACGCCGATTTGGAAACCATAAGGTGTGCATATTGCCGAAGCGACAAAACCGGCGGCAAGAGAAAGCAGGCCGCAAATTATTAAATCTGTGGAAGTTATGTTGTTGCTCAAGAGCGCGAACACGCCGTTGTTTGCAGGCTCAACCCTGCTCCATGGCAAAAAGCCCACAAGCATTGCACCGATAGCAAATGCCAATACGATTCTGGTTTTTGAAATCCATGATAATTCCATAGCTCAAAAGTGTACCTCGGAAGAAGAAAATATACAGAAAAAAATTTGCAATTCGTGTGGGAAAATTTGCAATCGCTTCCGACATCGATCAAGACGCCTCATTACAATGCGGATTTATCATTATTCCGAGTGAGACAAGATTTCACATCACAACGCTTCGTTCAAAAGACAATGTTGTGAGCGAAGTCTTGCGAAGCAGGACATAGCGCGGCAATCTCAACCGTCAATAAGTTATTCCACAAGTTTAAGATTTTTCAGCCATTGAACGCAGTTTGGTCGCCAGTCGCAATGCATGTCTTTTTGAAAGCCCATTCCGAAACCATGTCCGCCTTTGCTGAATATATGCATCTCGGAATTCACGCCCGCTTTTTTCAAAGCTGCATAAAACATAAGAGCGTTTTCGACCGGCACAACTGTATCATCCGTTGCGTGAACAATAAATGCCTGCGGAGTATCGGCGTCAACTTGCAGTTCATTCGAAAATTCATTAACTCGCGAATCGTTTGCATCGCGTCCGATCAAATTTTCTCTTGAACCAATGTGGGTATATTCTTTTTGGAACGTGATGACCGGATAGATCAAAATCATAAAATCTGGTCTGCAGGATGCGTTTTCGACGATATCGTCTGTATCGGGTTTCTGCCAGTGCGTGCCGATAGACGATGCGAGATGGCCGCCCGCAGAAAACCCCATAATGCCAATTTGATTTTGCTTAAGGCTATATTTGTCCGCTTGAGAACGAATGATGCTCACGGCTTTTCTGCCGTCTTTGATCGGCCATGGATACAAAACAATGTTGGGCTCACCGGCGGTAACGTGATAAGTTAAAACAAACGCTGCGATGCCAAGGGAGTTCAGCCAGTTAACGATGTCATAGCCTTCGTAAGTTTTCATAAGTCCATAATACCCGCCGCCGGGACAAATGATTATTCCTGTACCGGTATTCGCTGTTTTAGGAAGAAAAACTTCAAGAGTAATTCCGGGCTGAGATGACCAGAGATTAATTATTTCGTCGGGTTTAGGATTTTCAGCAAAAGCGTCGCTGCCAGTTAAAGTAATTGTCATAAAAATAATTCCACACAATAAATAATTATGATCACACTTTTTCATAATCACACCTTGTTCTAATAAATTTAGAATCTTTTAATTTTTCGGAATTAAATTTTGCAAAATCATTTGCGCTGCGTTTTCCGATGCGTTTAAACCTGTGATTGGTTTTGTAAGTTCGGCGAGTTCAATACTCAAATCATTCAGCTTTTGAGGACTGTTCAAAAGCGAATCGGCGGTATTGGCGATCAAAGAAGTTGATTCGAAATACGGCATAAACTCAGGGACTAATTCCTTCTGCGATAAAATATTTACCAGCGAAAGATATTTTGTTTTCACCAGTCTTTTGCCAACCAGATTCCAAAGCAATTTGCTCGACTGGTACATAATAACCATCGGGCAGCACGCGGCGGCTACCTGCAAAGTAGCAGAGCCGGAAGCAACGAAAGCGAAATCAACTTTTTTTGCGGTCTCGAAGACGCTGTCAACCGAATACGTGCAGCGAAGAGACCTTACTTCGGTTGAGCGAAGACGATTTACGATATTTTCATTGGCGGCGACAACGGTAACTTTTATCGCGGGATGACGCGCTTTGAGCGTTCGTGCGATTTGCTGCATCGCGGGCCAGAGTGTTGTTATTTCCGATTCGCGTGAGCCGGGCATCAGTGCGATACGCGCGGATGCTATCGCGAAGCTGTTATAATTTTTGATCGGCTGCGTTTCCGTTTTTATATCTTCAAGAAGAGGATTGCCGACAAATTTACATTCCATCCCCTGCTTTGCAAACCATTCCGGCTCGAAAGGCAGAATCGCTGCTAAACCGGCGGTGCAGAGATTTTTCAGTTTTTTGATCCGCCACGCTGCCCAGGCCCAAAGCTGCGGCGCAACATAAAAGAATGTTTTTATGTTCGCTTCTTTGGCGGCTTTGGCGATATGAAAATTGAAACTTGGCGAATCACAGACCACGACTAAATCTGGTTTTGAATCGGCGAAGAATTTTCGCGCGATTTTGACGGCGTTATAGAAAAAGAAAACCTGCCCAAAGGCTTTGTAGGTCATTGCGGCTCGCTGGGTGGTATTCAGGATCAATGAACAGCCCGCTTCAGCCATCGATTGGCCGCCAAAACCTGAAAATTCGAAGTTATGGCCTGTTTGTTTCAGAGCGGTTATGAGTTTTGCGCAGAGTTTATCACCGCTGGGTTCAGCGGCACTAAAGAATATCTTGAAGATTTTATCTGACATAAATGCTCTAAAATTGTAAACAACGAGAAAAACAGGGACAAAACTAATGCAATTTACGTATATAGGTATACGTCTTTAATTGAAAGCGAATGAAAATTCAAGAATAAAGTGTTTTTATTCAAGTTTATATGCGTCTTTTTAATCAATTATTATATTTTTGTTTGATTTTGCTGGTTTTAAAGGCTATACTTAAGTTAAAGCAGCCTGAAAGATTAAATTCGTTTCCAAATATGGATTATCTAAAAAGAGTAAGTGGGCAACTGGTTGTTTTCTTAGCTTTGTTGTGCGGAGCGGTCTGTGCGGAGCCTAACAATGGCAGTTTCGAATTTTCTGAACCTAATGAAACAACGACCTATCTAGACCCTAATGAATGGGTTACGGAAAACATTGTAACTGTTTCCGAAGGGTTTACTCCTGAATCTTATGCTGGAGAGAAAAACAATTGGAAAATACCTATCGCTTCAAATTTCCCAGCATTTAAAAAGAATAAGCTGCTTGTTTTAAGTACAGGTGATTCTTCGGTAAAATACAGTCAGGCCAAGCAAAAAATTAATATACACGCAGGTGATAAATTGACCGGCGTTTACTTTTTTGGAGCGTGCGACTATCGGCCATACAATGATTTTGGGGAAATTAGGCTTGAGCCGACAATAAAAAATCCTGAACTTTCCGAAATACAGGTTGTCTACACCGATATTGAAATGCTCGGCAGTTACGGGTCTTTTTACGGGTGGAAAAGATTTGAATACACCTTCAGCGAGGAGCAGGCAGGCGAATATGATTTAGTGTTATATGTAGAGGACGGTATCGATACGATGCTTGAATCTTATTTTCTGGTCGATGGTCTTGTTTTATGCAGATACAGTCCTGATAGTCCGCTGCCGGACGATGGCGATATAAATTGCGACTGCAAAGTAAATATGGAGGATTTCAAATGGATCGCCAACGACTGGGGCTATAATTGTGCGGATACCAACACGTACGATCCAACCTGTAATTGTTTATTAGGTACGGACTTAGATAACAGTGGGTATGTTGATTTTAATGATATTCTGATAATGTCTGATAATTGGCTTTTTGGCATTAAGGAAGAAGAGAATACAAATCCTGTGATAGATTAGTAAAAAGGGCAAGATGCTTTTTGGACACTAGACTTAAATAGTCGTTTTTTTCATATCAAATTTTGTATATGGCATTTCGCGTCATTTTCTGGTATAAGTTAGCACTTCTTTAGGGATAAAAATACAGGATAAAATATGTTTGCTATTATCAGCGATATACATTCGAATCTTGAGGCATTAACAACGGTTCTGGCGGATATTGAAAAACGCGGAATCAAAAAGATTTACTGCCTGGGCGATATTGTCGGTTACGGGCCGAATCCGAAGGATTGTCTTGATCTTGTGATACAAAAAACCCAAGCGTGCGTGATGGGAAATCACGATTACGCGATTTTGTATGAGCCGGCGAATTTCAATCTTGGCGCCGAACGTGCCAGTTTCTGGACGCGCGGCCAGCTCGAAGCGGAAGATTCAGCGGAGAAAAGACACAATCGCTGGAAGTATTTGGGTTCGCAGCAGATGCGATGGACGATGACTACGCAGCTTGACGGTGTGCCTGCGACGCTGGATTTTGTACACGCTTCGCCAAGACGGCCGATCAACGAATATCTTTTCCCTGATGATGTTTATACTACGCCTGCGAAAATCACGGCACAGTTCGATCGTGTGAAACATATTTGCTTTATCGGGCATACACATTTGCCGGGTGTTTTTCTTGATGACCCTGATTTTTATTCACCAGACGAGTTGGATTATGTTTACCCGATAGTGCCGGAGGAACGCGCGATAATAAATGTCGGGTCGGTTGGTCAGCCCAGGGATAAAGATAACCGCTCATGCTATGTTTATGTCGAAGAGAATAGTGTGCATTTCGTTCGTCTGGAATACGATTATAAAACGACACAGAAAAAAATTTATGATATTCCTGAACTAGACAATTTTGAGGCAGACAGACTGGGCGAAGGACGCTAACAAAAATTAAATATCAAATATTAAAAATCAAATTTGCGGAGTCGGCCTAAAGGCCGGTATATTTTTATGAATTTAAAATCTATATCTTTGTTTGTTCTAATTTGCATCATTAGTGGAATTGTAAGTGCTGATATAACAGCGGTGAATGGGGAGAATAAAAATTTTACTCTTGGTTCAACGGCGGCAAAAGAAAATCCATACAAGCTCGAACTTTCATTGACAACAAAGGGTGCGGCAATCAGCACGGCAAAATTCCGCGACTATAATAATCGTGATAGAAAAAATCCGCAGCCATTCGATTTCCTGGCTCCTTTCCATAACGTTGTTTCACTGGAGAGCAGAAGGCTGATGCTGCCGGCAGTGGAAAAATCATTTCCGCTTAACAAACTTAATTGGATAAGCGACGGCGTTGAGAAAAAAGCTGACGGAAGCGAAACAATAAGTTTCAGTGCAGTGATTTTGCAGGATGATTATGAATTTTTAAAACTCACAAAAACTTTTACGCTGCGTAGCGAAGATTATACCATTGACTGCAATGTTACGGTTGAAAACATTGGCAAAGATGAAGTGAAGGTCGCTCTGGAGATGGTTGGGCCGGCGGGTATTACCAAGGAAGACCCAAGAACTGATGTTCGTATGATAACAGCAGGTTTCATTAATCCCGCTACTGGAATAATTGAAGTAACGAAGAGCAATGTCAAAGATACCATAAAAGAAGGCGGCAAAGTGAAAATGCTTCACAAGAACGCCGAGTTCAAATTTATGTGGGTCGCGGCATCAGATAAATATTTTACTTCGATAATCAGACCAGTGCCGACAGACAGCAATCTTTACAGTAACTGGATTGGAAATAGTTTCGCGATGAGCATTGATCCTGATCCTTATGTTAAGGATGATGAAAATCTGGGTGTGATGCTGGAGACACAAAGCGCTACGATCGCGGCGGGAAAAGAAATTACATATAAATATCAGATTTATATTGGACCGAAAGACAAAGACGCATTCAATACAAATCCGCTTTATAATAAATTAGGATTTATTAACACGATTGATTTCCAAGCCTGCTGCTGGGTTGTAGGGTTTGGATGGCTTAGCTTTTTCATTCTCGACGCGATGGATTGGCTGCACAATTATATTCCAAATTACGGCGTGATTATTATTATCTTCGTTCTTGTTGTACGCGTGATCCTGCATCCGATCACAAAGAAGAGCCAGGTCTCTATGATGGGTATGGCAAAGTTAGGCCCAATGGCGGAAGAGATCAAGAAAAAATACGCAGACAACAAAGCGGAAATGCAAAAGCAAATGGCAGTGCTTTACCGCGAGCAGGGTATCGCTCCGATGCTGGGCTGCTTGCCTATGTTTTTGCAGATGCCGATTTGGGTCGCACTTTACAGCGCGATTAATACCGGTATCGAATTCAGGGGAGCAGCATTTTTGCCGTTCTGGATCACCGACCTTTCACAGTCTGACACGCTGTTTTATTTGCCGTCATTTGTAGAAAAAATTCCGTTGATCGGTTCAATGATAGGCAACAGTTTTAATTTACTGCCGATTCTTTTAGGCGTTGCGATGTTCGCACAGCAAAAATTGATGCCCGCAACCGCCGCTCCTTCGACTAATCCGCAAGCGGCGCAGCAGCAGAAGATGATGCTTTGGATGATGCCGATTATGATGCTGATATTCCTTTACAGAGCGCCATCGGGATTGAACCTTTATATTATGGCAAGTACCGCGGCGGGCGTTGTTGAGCAATATGTGATACGAAAACACATTAAAGAAAGACAGGCACTCGAAGAACAGGGACTTGTTCCGACAACGAGCAAACTCGGCGGCAAACTGAAAAAGAAAAAACCAAAACCGCCGATTAAATTCTCATAATCATTATAGCCACAAAGGCACAAAGACACTAAGCTGTGTCGTAAAAAAATGTACAACGTTAACGATACGATTATCGCGGTGTCGAGCGGAACGACTCCTTCAATAAAAAAAATCATACGCATAAGCGGTGATAATACTTATGCGATTTTAAAATTACTTTTTAACGCCGCACATTGCGAAAAAAAAGGTACAGACACTGCTTACGGAGGACAAACCCCTCGATTCATTCGAGGGGCTAACGATTATGACTTGAGCCAGTCCCCTTTTTTTCAAAAACAGAAAAAAATAACACCAGCAGCAATAGATATCGATGGATTTTACGCCGATTGTTTTGTTTATTCTTTTGTTTCTCCTCATTCTTACACGGGTGAAGACCTGGCAGAAATTCATATTTGTGGATGCGATGAAATTGTCGAAAAATTGTTCGCGAGTATTTTATCGGCCGGTTGCCGAACTGCACACGCGGGAGAATTTACATATCGGGCCTATATCAACGGCAAGGTAGATTTATCAAGAGCAGAAGCAATCGCGCAGATGATTGAAAGCTCAAATCAATTTCAACTTGCTGCAGCACAAAAACTTTTCGGCGGATCAATCGAAAAAAAAGTCGCTCAAATACGAAAAGATATTCTCGAACTTTTGAGCCTTATAGAAGCGGCTTTGGATTTCAGCGCAGAGGATATTGAAATTATCAGCAGGAAAAAAGCAAAAGATGCGGCGGACAAAATTTTAAATAATCTTCGTGAACTGCTTTCCGGCTCAATTACTTTTGAGCAAATTTCACAGGCGCCAACGGTTGTTATTTTTGGTGCGCCGAACGCGGGCAAAAGCAGTCTTGTAAATGCGCTCATCGGTGAAAACAGGAGCATTGTTTCAGACCTGAGCGGAACTACGCGTGATGTTCTTGAACATTGGCTCAAACTTGAAAATTGCGATTGCGTGCTGCTTGACAGCGCGGGGATTTTGACGCAGACGGATGACATACTTCAAATCCTGGCAAATGAAGCGGCACTGCGAGCGATAAATGATGCGACAGTTTTAATTTTCTGCGTTGATGCTTCAAAAAAAGATTATGTGGAAGATTTGGGAATTTTAAAACAGATATGTAGGGGCGAACCTGCGTGTTCGCCCATTGGGCAGACACATAGGTCTGCCCCTACGACAATATTCACTGCGACAAAGTGTGATTTGCTGAATAATAAAATTTCCGCAGTTGAAGATTTGTTTAAACAAAGATTTTTGCAAACCAGCGTAAAGAATAAAACTGGCATTGATGAATTAAAAAAAGCAATCGAACAAAATATTCTGAAACAGACTTCCACATCGACAGAACAAGCCGGCAAAACAGCATTAACAGAAAGACATAGAAACGCTGTAAGCGAAGCGGCAAAAAATATTGAAAACGCAGCAGCGGAAATTCAAAACGGCAGCGAAGAAATCGCGGCGTATGTTTTGCGTTCGGCATTGCAGAATTTATCCAAACTGGAGACAGAGCATATCGACGAAGCAATTCTTGACAATATTTTTTCGCGTTTTTGTATAGGTAAATAGAGCAGAATAATTTAGCAAAATACTATTGAAACGGTTTTGGCTTTTTTGTATAATGCAACTTTGTTGCAACAATAAAATGATAAGATTATCACGAAAAATCGTTGTTTTTATCGCAATATCGGCGTTTTTGCTCAATATTGCCGGTGTGTTTCTCTATATTCATCTTGCCCAGCATTCGCACGATTGCTGCGAACACGATAAAAATCGCTGTTCTGTTTGCCAGCAGGCGGCGGTTAATAAACCACAGGCAGTTATCTTAAACGACACGGCTGCTGTCGAATTGCCGCCGGTTATTTACACAAATATTTGCAAATCAGAAGTTTTTATACAAAATTCAGATTTTCGCATTCCATATCTTCGGGCACCTCCGAGCCTGGCATAGAATATCCAATTCAATAAATGTTTAAATCAACAATCATACTGCGCATAGTGTGTAGCTGTGCTGAATGATTGGAACAAATTTTTACCAAAATCAAAACGGAGATATTTTATGTTAAGAAGAAGTTTTTGTATAGTTGCTGCAATTATGTTTTGTACAGGCCTTGCAATGGCAGAGCATTCACACACACACGTTGGACTAAATGCTGACGGAATATGGGGAAACAGCGATGATAATCAGTTATGGATTTTCGCAACTCCCTCCAGTCCACAGTGGGGCACGATAACGATGCTGCCGACAGGCGATTACATAGGCGACAAACAAATTTATGAAGCGACACTCGATTGTTGGCACTCGGCACATCCGGAAAGCGGCGCATTTCAGCTTGATTTTAATAATGAGTCAACGCAACCGGATTGGAGAATTGCTCTGAAAAGAATAAGTGTTTCAAGTAACTTTTTCATCGTGGACGAAGGCTCTCTAACACCTGTTTTAACATCAGACGGTTCGATATTCGCATGTGAAGAACCAGACTGGGATGCAGAATTATCAAACGGGAACGGAGGATATGGCGCGTGGCATTTTCACACACATACCAAGTTTCTCGCTCTTGCTGGCGGCGCAGGCGAAACTTTCACCGCTACATTTACGGTGATTGACACCGGTTCCGGATATCTTGAATCAGCACCATACACATTGAGTTTTGTAACTGTTCCTGAACCGACAACGCTTGCGTTGCTCGGCGCGGGTTTGGTTTCTATTTTTAGAACTCGCAGGAAATAATGACGCAAAAGTATTTCAAAGCATTTACCCCGACACCAATTTGCAACACTACTAAACAATTTCGTTTAGATGGTTATTCATCATGCACAAAAAAATTGGTGCGGGGTTTTACACTGGTAGAACTGCTGGTGGTGATTTCGATAATCGCTATCCTGCTGGCAGTTCTAATTCCAGCATTAAAGAAAGCCCGACAGCAGGCGCAAAAATTCGTATGCTCAAGTAATATGCGGCAAATTGGCGTTGCGCTGCAATGCTATTTTCAAGAACGGGATTACCGTTTGCCGGTCGGACACTCGTGTAATGTCAATGACCCAAATCAATACTGGCTCAAAGTGCTGACAAAATATCTCAAACAGGATTTGCTATTTCAATGCTCTTCCGATACGGCCAAAGATTTCGTCGATTGGAATAAATCGCCGGGCAGCCAGAGCGGTAAACGATGGTCAAGTTTTATGATAAATGCTCTGCTCAACCCGTGCGAAGGATACGACTACCTGAAAAAAATCAAGAAGCCGCAGAGTTGCGTTTATGTATGCGAAAAACCTTCGGAGCCAAGATGGGCATCTGTAGAACATATTCATCCCGATTCGTGGTTCGGCAATATCAAAACAGCAAAAGCAAATATTGCATACAACAGACATAACAATAAATCAAATTATCTTTTTACTGACGGGCATGCGGAAACGTTAAAAATTGAAGATACATATAGTTGGCCCGGTAACTGTTTCTGGTATCCTCAATGCGCCCCTGCCTGGCCAAAAGAAGAATAGGAAAAACAAAATGAAAACAATTATGATAATTCTAACTTTGATGTGCGGAATATGCACGGCTGCTTGTTCGCTCGACCACTTTTTAATTGGTCATAATCAGGACGGCATCACAGGCACCGCTGACGATAATCAATTATTTGTAGATTGCACACAAAAATACAGGCACAGCGACCCTGATAATCAGACAACAGATACATGGAAGAACTGGTATTATCCGCTGTATCCAAATATGTATGGCAGTTACAGTGTTGGCGAACCCGGCTTTGATGTGATAGCCTCCAGCGACCCTGACAGAAAACTTTCAGGAACTGCGAATGTGGATTATAGAATAATCGTTAAATGCGTTGCGATTACAAGCGGTTTTTCTGCTCGCAAAACAACTCTGGGCATCCTGATAGATGAAGCCGGAGAATCCTTTAATCACAGCGCACTGGCGGATAGTCATCTTCACATTGAATATCGTGCACCTGCATCAACTGGCGGAACTCAACTTCAATGGATTACTTTCATTGTTTATGACGAGCTTGAAACATACGAACCATCAGAACCATTTAGTATTGTTTTTGGAACAGACCCGCTTGCAGGTGATTTGGTTATCGATGGAAAAGTTGATTTAAACGATGTTGCGGAATTGAGTTATTACTGGCTTGAAGAAAACGGCAGCATCGCGAATGATTTTTACGAACGTGCGGATGCAAACAAGGACAGTAAGGTGAATTTTATGGATTTTGCGTTAATGGCCGAAAATTATTTTCAATAAAAAAACCCCGTCGACGGGACGGGGTTATCACGTGAGATTTTCATCTTGTGCAGATGATTACTTTTGGTCTTTGGCTTCAAATTCAGCGTCGATAACATCGTCGCCGCCTTTACGATGGACATTACCCTGGTCTGAAGGCTTCGGTTCTTGAGCCTGTTGTTGAGCGCCGCCGGCAGCCTGCTGTTTTTTCGCAGCTTCTTCATACAGAATCTTGCCAAGTTCCTGTGCGGTTGTGCTCAAGTTTTCCATAGCTTTCTTTATCGCGTCGCCGTCTTCGCCTTTAACTGTTTCTTTTAAGTTATTGACGGCTGATTCGATTTTACCACGAGTATCGCCGGAAACTTTATCGCCGTGTTCTTTCAAAGTTTTTTCAGTTGAATAGATCAACTGGTCTGCCTGATTTTTCAGATCAATAACTTCACGGCGTTTTTTATCTTCCGCAGCGTGCGATTCGGCATCCTGCTGCATCTTTTTAACTTCTTCATCACTCAAGCCGGAGCTTGATTTGATTTGAATCGACTGTACTTTACCAGTGCCAAGGTCTTTGGCCGAAACGTTCAAAATACCGTTTGCGTCGATATCGAAAGCGACTTCAATCTGCGGCATTCCGCGAGGAGCGGTCGGAATATCTGAAAGCTGGAATCTTCCGAGCGTTCTGTTATCGCGTGCGAATTCGCGTTCGCCCTGCAGGACGTGAATATCAACAGTGGTCTGATTATCAGCAGCGGTTGAGAATACTTCTTTCTTGCTTGTCGGGATAGTTGTGTTGCGCTCGATCAATTTTGTCATAACGCCGCCGAGTGTTTCAACGCCCAATGAAAGCGGAGTAACATCCAGAAGTAGAATATCTTTTACACCCGCATCACCTGCGAGAACAGCGCCTTGAACAGCGGCGCCAATCGCAACAACTTCGTCAGGATTCAAACTCTTGTTCGGCTCTTTCTTGAAGAGGTCGCGAACAATTTGCTGAACCTTTGGAATTCTTGTCGAACCGCCGACGAGCAGAACTTCCGCTATGTCTGCTGGATTCATCTTTGCATCGCTCATTGCGCGAACGCAAGGATTTTTCAATCTTTCAAAAATCGGTTCTGCGAGAGCCTCAAATTTGCTGCGTGTAAGAGTGATCTGCAAATGTTTCGGGCCGGAAGCATCTGCTGTAATGAACGGCAGATTTACAGTTGTTTCGACCTGATTTGACAATTCGCATTTTGCTTTTTCCGCAGCTTCTTTTAGACGCTGATGAGCCATCGGGTCTTTGCGAAGATCGATGCCTTCGGTTTTCTTGAATTCATCTGCGAGATAGTTGATCAAAACTTCGTCGAGGTCGTCGCCGCCGAGGTGAGTATCGCCGTTGGTGCTCAAGACTTCAAACACATTATCGCCGATATCAAGGATTGAAATATCGAAAGTACCGCCGCCGAAATCGAAAACAGCTACTTTTTCGTTTTTCTTTTTCTCAACGCCATAAGCAAGAGCGGCAGCCGTCGGCTCATTGATAATTCTTTCGACTTTCAGGCCTGCGATTGTGCCGGCGTCTTTGGTAGC
>Ga0154577_1106_pt2 | contig 14610 bp, 14 predicted proteins | sample RifGroF2_FD_116006 | JGI IMG/M metagenome (GOLD analysis project Ga0154577, IMG submission 116006) | Planctomycetes bacterium GWF2_42_9
CCCGCGTATTCCGCAACACTGAATTAATATACAATAATCAAATCGCCGAACTTATTGATAGTACAGATCGATTCGATGGGATTATAGCCGAAGGCGCCGACCATATTTTAGGCTACAAGAGTCCTAATTTTGTATATCAGCCATTTCGCTGCAAAAAATTAAAGCTGCTCCTCAAAAATTACCGTCTTAGCGATGACATTGCTTTTCGTTTCTCAAACCGCGGCTGGGCAGAATGGCCTTTAAGTGCACCAAAATTCGCTAAATGGGTCAACGAGGTCAATGGATGCGGCTACACTGTCAATTTATTTATGGATTATGAAACTTTCGGTGAGCATCAATGGGAAGACACCGGCATTTTTAATTTCCTGCGTCATTTACCAGAAGAAATATTAAGGCATCCCGACAATAGCTTTAAAACCCCATCCGAAACGATAACTTCGTATGCCGCTTCTGAATCTCTCGACATTCCTTATACCGTAAGCTGGGCTGATATTGAACGTGATCTTTCCGCCTGGCTTGGAAATCCTATGCAGAAAAATGCTTTGACGGAAATTTATCGGCTCGAAAAAATGGTCAAAAATTCAGAAGATAAAAATATTATTTCCGATTGGCGAAAATTGCAAACTTCTGATCATTTCTATTATATGTGTACTAAATGGTTTTCAGATGGCGATGTCCATAAATATTTCAATCCTTACGATTCGCCGTATGATTCTTATATAAACTTTATGAACGTTATGGAGAATTTGTATATCCGCTGCCTTGATGCTTCTGAAAAAAATAAAAAACAAATTGGAAAATTTAAGCGACCAAATACTAAACACCAAATACTAAATACCATTGGGAAAAGGAACTAAAAATGAAATCTGTCAGGAGAACTGCCGTTAAAACAAAAAGAACCGTAAAAAAAACTAAAAAGCCTTTAGGCGTCAGCAAAGTCAGAGGCGGAGTTGTTTTTACCGCCTTTTACCCAACCGCTTGCATCGTTCAGGTCGCAGGCGATTTCAATGGCTGGCAGCCCCAGCTTACGCCAATGAGTAAAATAGATGAGCAGGGCATCTGGCAAATTAAACTGCCCCTGACTGTGGGCAGTTACAGGTATAGATTTGTCGTTGACGGCCATTGGCAGCACGACCCGAACAATACCGCGACAGAACTTAATCCTTATGGAGACCTTAATTCTGTCCTGCAAATCGGAAAAAAATAAAAAACGCAACAATTTTTTTAAATATAAACCTAAGGACTTTCGAATCCGAAAAAAGGGGATTTGCTCATTCTTCTGGACGCATTTATTAAGTATAAATAATTGTTCGAAAGAAGAAACATGGAATTTTTCGGAGTAGTATTATGTTAAAATTTAGTGAATTAGATTCGAAATTTCACATCGTTGAAAAAAGAGGTTTATGCCCGGTTTGCGGCAGTAATATGACTCAAACCGACAGGCTTAAAGAGGGGAATAACGTCTTCATTTGGTATAAATGTATCAACGATGAATGCGGGGGACAAAGGTTACAAAAACAAAGTGCCAGGTAAAACAGATGAAAGTTGTGATAAATAAAAATATTTGCAACGGCGTAGGCATTTGTGATGGAATTTGTTGCCAGTTATGTTGCAATTATAAAAATACAAAAATAAAGATACAAGAGGAGATTATTTCCGATGAATATGAACTTGCCTGTCGAAAGGCGGCAAAATATTGTCCCGCACACGCTATTTCTATAGAAAGTTAAACTATGAAAATCCTGGTTCTTTATCATTCAGTTTACGGGCATACATTAAAAATGGCTCAAGTTGCCCAGCAAGGTGCATCTTCTGTTCAAGGCATTGAAGTTGTTTTAAGAAGAGCACCAGAACTTCCTGAAGATGAAAAAAAAATAATGGCTGGTGAACATTCAAAGAAAATTTGGGAAATGCAAAAAGATATTCCCGTATGCACTTTGGAAGATTTAAAACAGGCGGATGGCTTTCTCATTGGCTCACCCACTCGCTACGGCAATATGAGTGCGCAAATGAAAAGAGTTATAGACTCCACCGCCTCACTTTGGCTCGAAGGTGCTCTCGAAAACAAACCTGTCGGCCTTTTCACTTCAACATCCACAACTCACGGCGGCCAGGAAACCACTCTTGTAACTATGATGATGCCTTTGCTGCATTTGGGTATGCTTATTGTCGGCGTCCCGTATTCAACTCCGGGTATGCTGCATACGCAAGGCCGAGGCGGAACCCCGTATGGTGCATCTACAGTTGCAGGCCCCGACAACAGTCTCCAGCCTACATCAGAAGATTTGGAGATCGTTAAAGCTCTGGGAAAACGTGTCGCCCAGATAGCCGCAAAACTTGGAGAGAAAATATGAGAATAAAAACATTTCTGTCATTATATCTGTTCGCGTTAATTTTCGCTCTCGGCTGCCAGCCGCAAACCAAACCGCCTTCATTGGTAGAAGATATAAAGACAAAGCAAGAAAAAGTTCTAAGGAATTCAATAGTCGCCTCTTGCGAGGATTGCTATTCCTGGCTCGATATGCAATTCACTGATCGTGATATTGTCATTGCGAGAAATCCCGGCATCGAAGAGGATTTATATTTAACAGTTCTCGACGACGAAGGCGTACCCGTTACCTGTTGCAAAAAGTCAATGCAGTTAAGAGTCGACCCAAACGGAAAATTGTTCTTATATTGCAAATCCTGTGGCAATTTAAAACCGATTGCAGTCAAGGATGGCAAAGTCTTCGTCGTGCAGGAAGAAGATCACCCCGCATCATATTAAACGACAGTTTCTAAACATTGTCATTCTGAACGACGTCCTGCTTGCAGGACGAAAGTGAAGAATCTCTTTTTTTGCCCCCTAAAATAGGAATTTTTTTAAAATTTTTCATTGTTAAAATGCGTTTCCTGCCCTAAAATAACTCCCTTAATTTTGAACATTTTGAGCGGTAATTAATTCGTAGGGTGGGCTCTAGCCCACGCTGTTTTATAATTAAGGAAAAGATTGATATGGAACAAAAAAAAACAAATTGTCCGGGCAAAGCAAAGTATCTCAAGGGCAAAAGGGTACTGCCGCAGCCTATAACTAAAAACACCAGCATAGTTGATCTGGTCGATAATCTGGACGCATATAATGGCGGCAGACTTCGTGCCGCTTGCCATTTGCTTCGCGACAGGTATTCGCAGGATGATGTTACCATCGGCGTCAGCCTCGCAGGCGCTCTTACTCCTGCCGGCCTGGGACCGTCGACCGTTATTCCGCTTATGAATCACGGTTTCATCGATTGGCTCGTTGCCACCGGCGCCAATATGTACCACGATATTCATTATGCCTTCAACCTCCCGATGTTCCGCGGCACTCACACCGTTGACGATGCGGATCTAAGAGCAAAAGGCGTTACAAGAATTTACGATATTCTGTTTGACTATGAAGATGTTCTAATGGAAACAGACAGAAGACTCCGCGAATTTCTCATCAGACCTGAATTCCAGAAAGAAATGGGCACAAGAGAATTCTATTACAAACTCGGAAAGATTCTTAGCGACCTCGAAGAAGAGCACAATCTCGGTCAGGTAAGCATTCTCGCCGCTGCATATAGAAACGGCGTTCCTGTTTTCACATCTTCGCCCGGCGATTCGACTATCGGTATGAACGTTGCAGGCCTCGAACTCCTCGCCGAAGCAAAAGGCTTAACCGATAAATTCAAACTCAAGATCAATCCAAGCATCGATGTCAACGATTCGACCGCGATTGTTCTGAACGCCAAACAATATGAAAAAGGTAAAACCGGCGTCATTCTAATCGGCGGCGGCTCTCCCAAGAATTTCACACTCCAAACCGAACCGCAGATTCAGGAAGTTTTAATGATTCCTGAAGCAGGCCAGGATTACGATATCAACGTAACAGATGCTCGCCCGGACACCGGCGGTCTTTCAGGTGCTCCGCCAGCCGAAGCCGCAAGCTGGGGCAAGATCGACCCGACCAAATTGGAAGAAACCGTTACAGCATATCTCGATGTTACGGTTGCGTTCCCAATGATGGCCGCTTACGCGATTCAGTCTACAAAACCAAAGAAACTGAAAAGGCTCTATGATCGCAGCGAAGAACTGCATCAAAACCTGATTAAGTCGTATCTGGAAAATAATAAAGAAGTCGAAAAACTTCAGAATATGATGAAAAAACTTGGTATGTAAGTTAATATTTAAGAATCTCTAAAACCCTCGCGAATCTCGCGGGGGTTTTTTTATGCAATGTTTTGTTTAGCCCTGTCATCCCGACAGGGTCCAAAAACCGTCTACTGACCACTGACTATTACGTCATTCTCCTGAAGATCGTCTTCCGCCGCTGGCTTTCGAATTATAACGTTATCCCAAACCCACTTTACAAGTCCGCTCAACGCGAAACTCCAGAACACCAGCACTAGTGCTCCCTCGAAATACCAGATGACTATAACGATGATTGCAACAGCTTTGATTAAATAACCGAAAGGTTTTTTGCCTTTGAGATATTGATTGACCACGTGCGGATAGCGAATTCTGCTGACCATAAGTGCCCCAACAAGAATTGTCGCAAAAGGCAGCAGATAAATGATAGCTGTATGCCCAAACTGTAAATATGGCCTCCAGCTTTCTTCGATTTTCATTAGCATTTCCTGATTCAGGATAACCAGACTTGCAACCGCGCCTCCCGCTGCCGGGCTGGGCAAACCAAGAAAACTCATATGATGCGATTCGTCCTCTTCGTTTTCCACGTTAAATCTTGCAAGCCGTATCGCCGCACAACTGAAATATATCGCTGCCGCAAGCCAAAGGAAGCGGTATATAAAAATATCAATTCGTGGACTGAACGACAAACTCGTCTCAACAACTCGCAGCATTAGAAAAGCGGGTGCTATTCCGAAACTGATCACATCGCAAAGGCTGTCAAGCTGACCGCCGAAACTGCTTGTGCTTTGACTCAATCTTGCAAGATGTCCGTCAAGCATATCCGCGATCATAGCGAAAAAGATCATATAGCCGGCCATTTTAAAAAATGGAAATTCGCTGTTGTAAATAAGCAACCCCGCATCGCTTTGGTGTCCGATTTGAGATGCGAAAACAATCGACGCGAAACCGCACGCTCCGTTTATCAATGTAACCAGCGACGGCAGAACCGTAATGTATTTTAGCCTTTGCTTACGCACATTTCTAAGCAAATTACGTTTTGTGTTTTCGGATTTATTTGTTTGTTCCATCATATTTAGCCAAAATAGTCAGGCCTGCTTTGACTTTATCACCTTTCTTAACCAGGATTTTAGCATTGCTTTGTGCAGGCAGGTACAATTCAGTTCTCGACCCGAATTTTATCATTCCGAATATTTCTCCGCCACTAAATTCCTGCCCCTTTTCGGCATCGCATTCTATTCGCCTTGCAATAGCGCCGCTGATTTGACGAACGTACAATTTTTCCTTCGGCTCGTCAAGTCTCGTCATTCCTAAGTCATTGCTTTCATTGAGTTTGCCGCAATTTGCATCCATTGCGTTTATGAATGCCCCTTTGTGATAGTCTATTGTTTCAATCCTGACCTTGCAGGGGGCTCTATTGAGGTGCACATTGAATACGCTAAGGAATATGCCTACCCTGATTGCCGGCCCGCCTATAAACTCTTGATTGTCAATGACTTGCACATCAGTTATAGTGCCATCTGCAGGGGAGAGAAGTAAATCATTTCCTTGTGGAATAATGCGTTTAGGATCGCGGAAAAACGAGAGCATCCAGATAAGAATAAGCCCCAGGATTATCTCCAAAAACCAGCAAAATCCCTGGCTCCAGAATGCGATAAAACCTGATAGAATCATTAACACCGCACATAGGCCGGGATATATAACCACCTGCGGCAATCCGTATTTAGTAATTGGTATCTTCATAGTGGGCATAACTATAATCGAAATCTTGAAATTTACAATTATTAATGCTTGCTATGTAAAAGAAGAAATGTGCCGCATTGTCATTCTGAAGGGAGCGAAGCACAATGAATAATCTCGTTTGATGGCCAAAAGACACAGATTTCTAAAATTTAAAATTCAGTAAAAAACTTATTGACATCTTCTACAAATGTAGTAGTATGCTTCTAAATGTGTAGTAAGGAGTCCGCTATGAAACTAACGGATACGGAATGGCAAATAATGAACGTATTGTGGGAGCGATACCCGGCCACTGCCAGAGGAATCGCCGAACGATTGCCGAAAGAGGTCGAATGGGCATATACCACAATTAAAACACTTCTTGCCAGACTCGTCGAAAAAGGCGCAGTCAAAGAAAACAAAAAAGGCAATACAAGTTTATATGAGCCGCTGCTTTCCAGGGAAAACGCAAGGCGAAGTGCGCTTAAAACTCTGGTCAATCAGGCCTTCGATGGTGCTTTCGGGCCTTTAATGCATTTCTTAGTGGAAGAACAGAAATTGACAGAGAGCCAAAAAAGAGAATTACTTAAAACACTTCAGAAAGAGCAAAAGGAGAAAAAATGATGAATCAGATTAATCATTTTGCCCAGATGTGGTTCGACTGGCAGGTTTCAATGTTCTGGCAAGTCGCGATTCTTATCGCGATTATCGCGTGTGTGGATTTTTTAATTAAGAAATGGGCTTGGCCGCAGGTGCGTTACGCGCTTTGGCTTTTGATCCTCGTAAAACTTATACTGCCCCCTTCGCTTACTTCGCCCGCAAGTTTTACCGACGAAATCCCGTTGGCTTTGCAGCACGCCGCGGTAAAAATCAATCAGCAGAAAATTTCGCCGCCAGTTATCGAGACTGTGCCTATAAATATCGTAACTAATTCAAAACCTTTTGAAATTTCACCGCAGATTGAAAATGCCTTACACGATGGAGGCGACATTACTGGCGAGGAAACAGAAGCGGCAAATATCAAAGAGGATATTATTATATCGTGGAAAGTCTATGCCTTGTGCGTATGGGTATTTGGTGCAATTGTATTGACCGTATGGCTCGTTTTAAGATTACGCAATCTTCGTCATCAGCATTTAAAAACGAATGGCCAGATACCTGCAAAATTTCTGGAAATTCTCGGATCGGTTGCCAAAAAATATAATTTGAGAACTCTGCCGCGGATAATTTTGACAAATAAAGTTTCCTGCCCGGCCGTTTTCGGGATTTTCAAACCAGTTTTATTGATGCCTGCTAAAAATTTCGAAAATATTTCACCACAGCAGGCCGAGCATATATTTTTGCATGAGCTTGCGCATATCAAAAGGGGAGATTTGATAGTGCATGGTATTTATATGATTTTGCAAATCGCGTATTGGTTTAATCCTTTCCTTTGGGTTATTCGAAGGCATTTGCAGAATTTACGTGAACTTTGCTGCGACGCTACTGTCGCGAGGATTTTGAGAGAGCAAACAGCCGATTACAGGCAGACTCTGCTTGAGACTGCCAAAAGACTGATTGCCGAACCTGTTGACCCGGGCCTTGGACTGCTTGGGCTTTTCGAGAATTCAAGCCGATTAATAGACAGGCTGCGTTGGCTTGAGAAAAAAACGTGGAAATACAGACCTCTGCGAATCGCGACAGTTTTTATTCTAATATGCATAATGTCAGCCTGCGTGCTGCCAATGGCAAAAGATAAAGCCGCAGAAGGCCCAGAAAACACAGATGTAAACGATTTTTCCATAAAACTTTCCAACGGTACGACGGTCGAACTTGTCGGCGTTTGCGAGCATCCGAGCAAAGGCAAACAATGGTGGCAGCCGAATGGCGAACTTTTAAATTATGAAATTGAAACACTTGACAGGAGCAAATATGAATCAAAAGAACCTGGTTATGAGTTTGTAATTAAAGTGTCAGGAGATGTTGAAGAAATTAAAATAGGTGAAATCGAACATTCAGAACAAAGCAGTGATATAGCAGTATTAAGCCCTTCAGATAGTATGCTGGCACGCAGATCGCATATTAAATCCGGCGTTAATAAAACAGAAATTACAATTGCATACATACCTAATAAAGACAAATGGGAGACAATCGCGGAACATAATGGTCAAGGTACAACTTTCAGAAAATATAAAGATAATACTATTATATTTTCACAAGCAAATGATACTGCCCAAGGCACAGTGATAACGCTTACAGATAATTTTAAAGATAATCAAGCTAGCAGACTGATTGCAGTCACCAAAGATGGAAAACAAATACGCTGCCAATATCAAACATCTTTGATGGTAAATGGTATGCGCCAACAGGGTTTTCTAATTAAAGATACCACTACAGCAAATATAAAAAATTATAAATTTCAGCAAGCAGCTTATGAACATGTAACGTTTAAAAATGTTTCTCTAAAGTCGGGATTTAAGACCGATGTAGAGGTTGGAAAAGAAGTAATAAATAGTCAAGAAGTTTATCCTATCGATTTTGAAATCACAAGGCAGGCATTTTTGCCGGGCGATTCAATTGAAATCACGCAAATATCCGGCAGTAAAGATAAGTTTGAACCGAACCAAACTTATACGATAAAAGGTAAATATACTTTGTCTTCGCATGATGATGCAATGCTTCATATTTATGCAACGAATGGCGAAATTACAAGCCAGCAGGGGCCTGTAATAAAAAGCGGCAGCGGCGATTTTGAACGGACATTCATCTATGAAAAACAAGGTTGGCTGCATTTGAGTTTTTATCCTGCAAAGGGCGGCAGCAGCTTTGGTAATTTGTACTTTGCTCAAAAGGGATCAGAGGAAAAAGTGCCGGATTTTTCAGCTATCACATCAAAGGTTGGGACTTCTAATTATAGCAGCGGCGATAGTCATGACGTTGATGTTTATATTGAAGATTTCAATATTTATCCATATGATGTAGGCGAGTTATATAGATTGACGGTGAAAATTGGAAATAAAGGTGCAGCGACATCGCCTGCTTTCAGGATGAACTTTTACAAAGGCGATCCTAAATATAATCTCAATCTATTTGATAAACCGCAATCAGGCAATCACGGCGCAGGGCCGATTAAGCCGGGCGAATTCTGGAACGAATGTAGCCAGCCGTTTGCGATCAATGAAGGAGAGAACTACTTTTCCGCTGTTCTTGATACAGAGAACAATATTGCGGAATCTAACGAAAATAATAATCAAGCTATACTTTTTGTTAAAGCAGAGAATGGAAAAATTATAAAGAAGTTTGTAAGTCCATCAGCCTCAATCGAGTATTTGCCGGATAAAACTGTTATAGAAGCCAGAAATGCAAAAGCAATTGACGCAAATGGCGGCGTATATTTTGAAAAAGTGAAAGTTTCGATAGGTGAGCCGTGTGATGTAAACGAACTTTCCAAACCGGTTACCGATGCCAACGAATCATTGAATCAGATGTTTAAGCTTATCGGAGAGATTACCAGCCAAAGCATTGAACTGCAAAAATTGAAAATGAAAAACGCACCACATTCTGAAATTGAAAATCTCGAAAAAGATATTGAACAGAAAAATTCGCAATTACAGCAACTTGGCGCCCAACTCGGCGAAGACGCACAGGTAACAGGTGCGATGCTTGCCGAAAAAATCTTGAGTAAATTGCAGGAATATATTCAAAACAATAGCCTGCCATTATCAGAAAAGGTTCAGGAGCAAATACAGGATGCCCTCAAAAAAACACAGCAAGCGATTGATGCAAATCAAACATATTCTGACAGCCAAACTACGCCGCTGCATCTTGCCGTAATGAACAATCATCAGGAAACAGCAGAGACACTTATTTCCAGAGGCGCAGACGTAAACGCCAAAGATTCGCAAGGCAGCACGCCTTTGCACCTGGCCGCCTCGAATGGCAGCCCTGATATGTGCCGATTTTTAATTGAAAAAGGCGCGGATGTAAACGTAAAGAATAACAATGGCCGAACGTCATTGGATTTAGCCGCCGCTAATGGCCATAGGCAAACTGTGGATTTATTGCTTGAAAAAGGCGCTGCGATTTCTCCGCCCCCAAAACCATCTGTCATTTATGACGAGGAAATGGGCAAAAATCTTCCTGATGATTTGAGGGCTTTTGACAAATGGTCTTTCAGAACTTTCAGCGAATTTTTGGATTGCCGCCAATTTACAACTTCCTACGATGAAGAAACTTTGATAAGTCAGTTGAATAATCGAAAATCCAAAGAATACTATAGAGCAATAAATATTCTTGCGTGCATTAAAAGCCAAAAGGCTGTTCCGTCATTGGCGGCGATTGCCTTTACAAAACAGGAAAAGGATAATCGCGACCGCTGGATGGCCGCGCGAGCATTGGGCATCATCGGCGATAAATCTGTTACAGGCGATTTGATCCATTTAATGTATCATCCTAATAATAACACAAGATTGTACGCCCGCGTTTCGCTGATAAGGCTCACAGGCAAAGATTTGGGCCCAAACTGGGAAAAATGGGCTTCATGGTACAAGAAAAAGATTGATAAGGATTTTTCAACGAAAAAAATCAAATGGACAGATAACAAAGAATGGTCTGACGTTAAAAAGCAGCGAAAAAAAGACGAAGATTGGCTCAAAAAACTTCAGGATGAGCAGCAAATCAAACAAAAATATCGAAAATAGAGATATTTTCCAATTGCCGCCCAAAAATCGTTTGTCATCCTGAGTGAAACGAAGGATCTCGTTAAAAACCGCGTTTTTACCGTACAATAAGATGGAAAATCCCCAATTTCTCGAATCTTCCACATTTTTCTCTAACGCCTTGATTACTGAACATTAACGAACTTTTTGGTTTGATTTTTACTTGCCAGTTTGGCCCAAAGTGCTTATCATTTACGGTTTTATAAAGGAATGAAAATTGGCAGAAAGCAAAAAGCACGTATCTCGCGAAATAGGCTTGGAAATCGGCCACATCGCCGGCAAAGGTCTGTTTAAACTCGAACATTTGCATTATGGATTATGGAAAAAAGGCCTTGAGCCGGAAATCCTCAATCTGCATATCGCGCAGGATGAGTATTGCAAATTCATCATTTCGCACATTCCCGCCGAAGTAAAATCGATACTTGATGTCGGCTGCGGAGCTGGTGCTTTCTCAAAGAAACTTGCCGACCTTGGCTATAAGGTCGATTGTGTTTGCCCGACAGAATACCAGAATAAACTTGTCGAAGAAAGAATGGGCAAAACCGCCGAAGTCTTCAAATGCAAATTCGAAGAAATTCAAACCAATAAAAAATATGATATGGTTCAATTCTGCGAAAGTTTCCAATATATCGACCTCGACAGGGTGATTGATATTGCGTCTCGGCTGCTGAACCCGAACGGCTATATTTTGATTTGCGACTTTTTCAAAAAACCGGTAAAGGTTGAAAACGGCCTAAAAGGCGGCCATAAATTCGATAAATTTATGGAAGTGATGAATAAATCACCTTTCAAAATTATCGAAGATATAGATATTACTGCTGAAACCGCCCCGAATATGGATATTCTCGACAGAGCCACAAAAGAAGTTATGATTCCTATCGCCGGCGCTGTGGATAGATTCCTGATGAGCAGAAACCCATGGATCACAAAACTCATCAAATGGAAATATAGAGCAAAACTGCAAAAAGCGGAAAAGAAGTATTTGTTCGGCAACAGAACCGGCAAAGATTTTATGGAAACAAAAACGTATCGTCTGTTTGTATGTAAGAAAGAAAAATAATGGCAAATGAAGTAAAACTGCCGCAAATGGGGCAAACGATGGAAGAAGGTACTATCGTTAGCTGTAAAATCGCCCCCGGCAAAAATATAAAAAAAGGCGAAATAATTTTTGAAATTGAAACTGATAAAGCAACATTGGAAATGGAGTCGCCCGTAGAAGGAATCGTAAAAGATATTCTTGTAAAAGAAGGCCAGACCATTCCTGTTGGAGAGGTATTATTTACAATGGAAAATACACCAGCACCTGTAGTCAAAAAAGCACCCGAAGGCCCTGTTTATCAACCTGGCCAGAAAGTGCCGTTGAGCAAAATGGGCAAAATCATCGCAGAAAAAATGCTGCAATCAAAACGTGAAATTCCCTGCTTCTATTTGAATGTCGTGGTGGACGTTACAGACCTTGTAGCGTTCCGCGAAAAATTAAACAAAGATGGCGAGCCGAAAGTTTCGTTCAATGATTTAATTATAAAGGCTCTCGCACTTGGAATTACGAAATGGCCGATTATGAGCGGCAGATTTGAAGGCACTGCTATTCAACTTGCTGATTCTATCGGCATTGGTTTGGCGATTTCTGTAAAAGGCGGCCTTATCGCTCCGATCGTTAAAGATGTTGATAAGAAAAACATCCGCGAAGTTGCCCAGTATAGTAAAGAGCTGATCGACAGGACAAAAATCGGTAAAATTCTCCCGACCGATCTCGAAGGCGGCTGCATAACAGTTAGCAATCTTGGCGCGTATGGAATTGATTCGTTTATTCCGATTGTTGTGCCTGGACAATGCAGTATTCTTGGCATTGGCAGGATTGCCGATACTTGTGTTGCCAAAGATGGCCAGGTTCTTATAAGAAAGCATCTTAAGCTGACGCTCGCTGTTGACCATAGAATCGCAAACGGCGCCGAAGCTGCACAGTTCCTGGATTATACCGCCAAACTGCTCGAAAGCCCTGAACAATTGTTGTAGCAAATAAATCCTGTTTGTCATTCTGAACGAAGTGAAGAATCTCGTTTATCTTTGGTTTGCAAATAGGCATAAAATTTTAAATATTAAATCTGTTAGGTTTGTTCCCGTAGCTCAATTGGATAGAGTGTCGGCCTCCGAAGCCGAAGGTTGTGGGTTCGACTCCCGCCGGGAACGCTTATTTATATATTAAACTTATGGGGATAAATTTACGCCTGCAATAAATCGGAAAATACTTACTCGCCAGATATAACTATTAATTTTCGTTTATATCAAGGAGTGCTGATTTTAAATTAACTATTTAAGGATAGCGGCACCAAGCGTCGCCGGTTCAGGGCAAACTATTTTTACAAACTCACAGCCCGTAATGTCGGATTTGATTTTAAGCCATAAATCGCTTTTTGCGCCACCGCCGGTTGCTACGATTTTTTGAGGTTTATTATCGGAGCAAAGTTTATTTATCAGTTCATTTAGAGTATAAGCTGTTGATTCCATCATAGCATAAATAAAATTGCCATGTGTATGAGTTTTTTTTATTCCTTCAAATGCTGCTTCAATTGTATCATAATTAAAACTCGTATGTTTGGCTTTAAGGCCTTCACTGCTTCCAGCTTTTTCTGCTAATTTTATAAGTTCCTCGATGCTGTACTGACTTGCAAATTTTTTCTGGTACCATTCAATTGAAACAGCTCCGTTGCCGTCAAATGTTAATTGACAATAATGGTTTTCCTTCCATGGTGAAATACAAACATTTCTTTTTGACTGGTATATGTCCGTAAAGTTGACACACGCAAGCACTGTGCCTGTTGATTCGCTCATATCCGCGATTTTACCCAACCCTGCTCCCATTGCAGCTATATGGTGGTCAAGGCTGCCGAGATAAAATTCAGTTCCTTTTTTAATTCCAAATAATTCTTCCGAAGTTGTGCCGGTATTTATTTTTGTGCCCACTCTAAGTCGTTTCGCAAATAATTGTATATCGATTTGCAAAATATCAAACGCTTTGTCCCACCATTTTCCGGTTTGGCAATCCATAAGCCCTAAAAGTGATGCAGTTCCCATATCGCCTGCTTTTTCATTCGTAAAAAGATGAACAATATAGTCGGATATTGTTAGTATATGTTTTGTTTGCTGCCATATTTCAGGCTGGTTTTTTTTGAACCATAATAATTTGTTGATGCAAAGTTGTGGCGAAGGCTCAATTCCCATTCCCGTCATTTGTAGGAAATCATTTTCTTGCCATAGTCGAATAACTTCCTGATATAAATATTTAGCTCTTGTATCCGGCCATAAAATCAAAGGAGTTAAAGGAGCATTGTCTTTATCAAGAAGAAGAAAGCTGTTTGCTTGTGATGAATAGCCGACAGTGTTAATATCTTTTGCTGTGATATTTGCTTGTTGGCAGGCTTGGTCGATACCTTTTTGTAATAGCTGAATAAAAGTCCTTGATGGAATCTCGCATAGATTGCCGCTGCCGACATTTTTCTCAAGAGCGACTCGCCCAAGACCTTTTAAATTCAAAGCATCATCGTAGATACCGAATTTAAAATAGCTTGTACCTAAATCTATGCCGAGTGTATATTTCATTTCAATAATTCCAAAGTTTCTTTAACGAAAATTTCTCCAGTTTCATAATTGAACATCGCATTTGATGCTTCATAACCGCCTTCATCAAAAGCCTCTTTTGTAACAATATATCCCTGCATTTCGCCGTTGGCCAGAGAAATAATGAAGGAGTCGGCAAGTTTATCTTTAACCGCTAGAGCGTGTTCAATAAATATTTCTCCCTGCCAGCCGACAAAATTCCATTTGCCAATTTGTATGATCTGAATTTCAGCAGGAAGAGCTAGCTTATATGCTTGTTCTAATAATCCGCTTTCCGCAGCTTGAGATAGTGTCAATGTCTCTTCAGCACCAAACCAATCACATTCTGCGGTTCTAATTTCCTGCTTCGGCGATTTGTTTTTTCTAAGCGTCTCAAGTCTGATTATGGCGTTATCAAGTTTTTTTTGCGAAAGTTCAACTGATGGGA
>Ga0154577_1081_pt6 | contig 14391 bp, 14 predicted proteins | sample RifGroF2_FD_116006 | JGI IMG/M metagenome (GOLD analysis project Ga0154577, IMG submission 116006) | Planctomycetes bacterium GWF2_42_9
TGAGCGCCCTTCTTACCACGACAATGCCAGCAATGGAAAAAACTATCCAGGCTATCAAAGCCGCAGGCTTGAATGTTAAGACGATGATTGGCGGAGCACCTGTTACACAGGCTTACGCAGACAGAATTGGCGCTGACGGTTACGCAGCAGACGCCGCTTCAGCAGTCGATTTAGCAAAATCGCTCATTTAATAATAACGATTAGCAAATTTAGAAACCTAAAAACCCTCGTATGAAACGAGGGTTTTTTTTATATTAGGAAAACTGCTCGTTATATTTCTTAATATCAACAAGGAGTTTGCCTATTGACGTTTCACATGGAAGTTTCTATACTTGACTTAAACCTTTCTGATTAAAGTTTGATTGTCGTTGTACCGATAATGTTATTGGATTCATATTATAAGAGAAGCCTAAATGGATAAGAGACAAATTGCAATAAAATTAGCCGTTAATACCCTTGGAATTAACTTTTCGGTGGGTTCATTTCAGGATCGCCTTATACTCCAGAAGTCTGTTTATTTATCGCAAGTTGCTGGTGTAAATTTTGGCTATCATTACAGATGGTATTTGAAAGGCCCATATTGCAATACCTTGGCAGATGATTGCTACGCTGTCGTTCACAACGAGGCCGAATACAATGGTTGGACATTAGATGAGGCATCTTCGGCTGTTTTGAAGAGCAAAGTAAAGCCTCTTTTAAATGAAAGCACACCTGATAAATTAGCAAAAAAATTGGAACTGTTGGCATCTGTTCATTTTTTAATTGATCGAGGACAAGTATCAAAGTCTAATATTGCCGGAATTGTGGAAGTATTAAAGAACAATAATAAAAACTTTGAATACGATGAGGTCAAGAACGCATTAGAGGAACTAGAGAGATATGGCCTTATCGGGCAAGAACAAAATAATAGTTGATTCTGTTCATGGCGACATTCATCTTGATGAAATTGAATGGGAAGTTATAGACACTCCTTCATTCCAGCGATTGCGCAATATCAAACAACTGCAAATGAGCCATCTTACTTATCCTAACGCAATACATACTCGGTTTGCGCATTGTATAGGTGTGCTTGCAATAATGAAAAAAATTTTAGCCCCCAAAAACGTTGAAAAACTGGGATTAGATAAAGAAGAACAAATATGTTTGAAATTAGCTTCTTTATTGCATGATGTTGGACATTACCCATATTCACACTTGGTAGAACGACTGGGAAAAACAAAATTAACTGAAGAATATTTAACACCTCCAGGCAGTATAAATCCAACCAAAGAACTGGCGGAACTTGACTATCCGGAGCATGATATAACAGGACAATTAATTTTAAAACATCAGAAAGATTTATCTGATGCCATTGGAAATGCGGACAGAGCTAAAAAAGTTGCCGATATATTTACGGGATCTGATGCAAAATTATCTCCCTTTGTTACCAGCAGTATGGATTTAGACAGAATGGATTATTTACTCCGCGATTCTTTTGCAACGGGGGTACCTTATGGCAGAATAGATATTAATTATTTATTGAATAATATCGAAATAGATGATGAAAAACTCGTTTGTTTTTCAGAGAAAGCCATACCTGCCGCAGAACAGTTTTTACTAGCACGTTTTTTTATGCACAAAACGGTATATTGGCACAAAACGACTTGTGGAATGGAAGAGATTTGTTGTCACCTTTTAAAGAGACTTCGCAGCAGTAGTAAAGCTATGGAATACAAAATTCCTTCTAATTCCGCAAGGATTCAAGAAATTTTTTCATCTTCTGAATTACTTGTTTTTACAGATGCGTATATTGACCAAATAATACAAAAAGCGGTAAACCATGTGGTTGATAGTAATTCTGACAGAGTCATACCCCTATTAGCAAAATCCATAGTTTATAGAAAACCCCCGCAATTACTTAAAGAAGTTGCTTTTTGGCATGATGGGAATGGGAAAAATCATAGTGGATCTGCTTTTTTACGTAACTTTAAAGATAATATAAATTCTTTAGCCAAAGATGTTGGACTAGTACCAGAGCAATTTATTTTTAGCGAAAAATCGACGCGAATCGAAAAATCTGAAGAGCTTGTTTCTGCCAAAGATTTAAAAACCATAAAACCTGATAAAATTGAAAAAAGTGAGCGGGAACATAGGGAAATAGTAAAAATATTTAATGGAAATAAATCAGAATCGCTGGCTATGAGGCCCGAAAGTATTATTTATAAATTTGCAAACCACTCTTTCAATTTATACCGGCTGTACATTGTGCTTGGTACAGAAGATAATCCAGAAATAATTCACAAGCTGCGAGTCAAGGTAAGAGATTGGCATAATATTTGAAGTTGCTTTTTCATACAAGCACTTAAATTCCGGTATTAATGATATCTCAATCTTTACTCCAAATCTACAAACGGCGGTTTGGCTGTCGGCTCTGATGCGATTGCGGGTATGGCACTGGCCATCGCTCTGGCTTTTATATAACGATACCCAACAAAAAGCGAATACAGGAAAAACGCGTGAAATGCGATGCCTAACCAATCCTTAAATACAACAAAAATGGCTGCATCCAAAGCGTATAATACCATACCTATTATATAAGCAGCTCTGCTTCCGTTTCTGGATAGTAACCAGATCAGGACATAAATTCCTATGATCAAAAGATTAATCACAATGCCGATTGCCGTGATAATGATCGACGCGTTGCCGCTGACTTCCTCACGCATACCGCTCATAAAGCCATCGATAATAGTTGTGATTCCCAGCCCGATTACAAACGTAACCTGGCTTTTGAAAAAAATCAGTAGAGAATTGATGACTGAAAATGCCGCGATTGCCGCGAACCATCCGCACGCTTTTTTTGCTTGAGCGTTAATATCAACCGGCACATTGCTCCCATTTGACTCGTTACCCATAAAACCTCCTAAAATTAAATTCTCTCTAAAAAATTCATCCCGACAACGTCGGGCTTCCACAACTAACGACTAAAAACTAACAACTAGCGACTGGCAAACTGACTTTGTCAGTTTGAATCGGGGTACATAAATTCCGGCACACGTCTTGGTTTTCCCTCGCCATCCACACATGCCAGAACGCTTGACCCTTCCGCCAGCAATAGTCCCAGCCCCGGGCGGAAAAGTTTATATGAATGCTCGATTCTTGCCGCCGTTACCCTTGTGCATTCGGTTACCAGTTCAAGCTGCTCATCATAAAACGCAGGCCTTCGATACTTGACATGCAGTTCGGCAACCACCATAAAAAAACCCTCTCGCTCAAGGTCTTTGTATGCCAAACCGTTGGCGCGGAGCAATTCCGTTCGGCCCATCTCGAAATAGATCGGAAAAACGCCGTGATGAATAACGCCGCCCTGATCTGTCTCGCAATATCTCGGCACGATCGTAATTTTGTGCGATTGAACTGTAGTTTTTTCTGGAAATTCCATTTTTTAAGAATAATTCCACAACTATTGACTAACAACTAACACCTAGCGACTCTCAAACTGACTATATGTCAGTTAGAGACTAAAAAAGCCTATCAAAAAACCCAAAAATTTCAAGCAACATATTTAAAATACCCGCTTAGTCCGGAAAAATATGGCAAAATCACCACAGAACATCACACTTATCGGCCACGTAAAAATTCTTAGTCCTTTTAAAAATTAAAATTTACCTAAATTGACATACGTACTAAAATCTGCTAAAATAATGAGATAAAAGTAGTTGTAAACCGTAATTATTAATTGTATAAACTTTTGTGAGGGAAAGTAATGAAGATTAAAGTTATGCTTAACGTATTACTTGCAGTTGTTCTGTTTGTGTTTGCGGTATCCGTTAGCGGCTGTAAAACAGTATCCGAAACAGCAGGCGATGCTGTGCTCGGCACTCATCAGGTAGTTGGATCAGTAATCGGTGGTCATGGTATGGGCGAAACCGAAGCCGAAAGAACTGATGATATTTCAAGACAGCTTCGCATTAACGGCTCTGAAATGATCGATGATATCGATGCGTGGATGATGACTGATCGCGAAAACCGAATGACAGAATTCACAGTTAGATAATACAAAATTAGTTATCACAATACGCTTTAAGGGATTAACGCAAATGTGGATTGATGCGATTATTGAATATCTGGAGCGAGTCGCGACTTACAATCCGCTTATTGTAATTATCGAATTGCTTCTAATCGGCCTGGTCGTGTACTGGGCAGTTAACTTCCTCGAAGGAACACGCGGGGAACGTCTGTTCAGAGGCGTTATCATACTCTTGCTCGCCGGTTCAATGATCCTTAAATTGCTCGTCAGCAGTTTTGGCTTTGAACGTCTTCAATATCTTTACAGCAGTTTTTTGATCCTCGTTTTGATTCTCGCTGCGGTCGCATTTCAGCCGGAAATCCGCAGAATGCTCATCCGCATCGGTCAAACGGGCAGTTCATTCGGCAGCAGCACACAAAGACAGCTTTCACAAGCGGTCGAAGAAATCATCACCGCGGTTAATAATCTTTCCGAAAAGAAAATCGGCGCAATAATGGTTATCGAACGTCAGGTCGCACTTGGCGAATTTACCGAAACTGGCGTAAGAATCGACGCACAGGTTAAATCGGCCCTTCTGGAATCTATTTTTTATCCCGGCGGCGCATTACACGATCTGGCGGTAATCATCCACGGCGACAGAGTTGCCGCAGCAAGAGTTCAGCTTCCGCTTGCGGAAATTGGAACCATTAAAGGGCTTCTGGGCTCAAGACACCGTGCCGCAATCGGAATCACAACAGGCAGCGATGCCTTCGCAATCGTTGTAAGCGAAGAAACAGGTATCGTTAGTATCGCAGAAGAAGGAAAATTAGACCGCCACATCACCGAAGAAGAACTCCGCAAGAGACTTACCAATATTATTGTTGATGCTGCGGGTTTGGCAACCAGATTAAAAAAACTAAAAACGGAAAGTTTAAATAAAGATGTTAGCAAAGCTTAAAAAAGCTGTTCTTGTTATTTTTATAACCTGTCTTATCTGGATATGGGCCGATCTTTCTCTAGACAAAGATTTGACCGGTCAAACTATAACAATCGTAGCAAGCAAAGCCGACGAATCACTCTGGGTAACAATCGACGGCAAACCTGAAGTTACAGTAAAAGCCGACCTTCGCGGCCCTGTCGTTAAAGTTAATGATTTAAATAAAAAAATTCAGTCGGGCGGTGAAAAGCTGGATGTAGTTTTCGATCCAGAAAAAGAAAATATGACAACACCCGGCGATTACAGTCTTCCCGATGTCAGAAAGTTTCTGGCTGAAAGCGACAAAATTCACGATTACGGTTTGACTGTGAAATCAGCGAGCCCTGACAAAATTCATAATATTAAAGTTATCGCGCTCAAAGAAAAAACACTTCCTATTAAATGCGTTGACGAAACTGATATTGAAATATCCGGCGCTAAAATGACACCTGATATTATCACTATGTACGCTCCCGACATAATTACCGAAGCGAAAATCAAATTGTCCTCTGCCGTCGAACGCAAGCAGGCTCGCGGCGGACTCGTTATGAAAAAACCATATATCGAGCTTTCAAAAAACGAAGTAAGATTTTCAGACAATGACATTAAAGTGGAATTGCCCGCTTTGGACATTGAAATGAAACCTTATACGATCAACGGAACATTGGGTTTTGTTTTCAGCGCGAACCTTTCTGGCAAATACCAGGTAGAGTTCATTAAGCGTCCTGAAATTGGAAGTATCCCGATTCTCGCGACACCTGAAGCTAAAGAGGCTTATGTACAAACACAATTTAAAGTGCTTTTATATATTCAGGATGACGATATCGGAAAACCCGAAGTTACAAGACAGTTGTATTATAACTTCCCGCTACAGTTCGCACGTGATGACAAAATACGCCTTAAGGGTGAACCCGCCGAGGCGAAATTCAGGCTTGTTCCGGTCGCCGCTGACCCAAATCAGCCTGAAGTTATTTTTAATCAATAATTAAAAGTCATAATCAATTTATAAAGAGTTTCAATTATGTATTTCTCCAAAATTTTAGCGCAAACAAATAACATCTTTAATATAGATTTCAATGCAGTTATCGCAAACATTCAAGCCGCGATAATCCCGATTTCAGTTCTCCTCGGAACAGTGCTGGTAGGCTACATCGTTCGGACTATTGTTTTGGCAAGAATTGCAAAATGGTCTGAAACAAAACACCTCTTTAGTAAAAAAATAATATTCATCATCAAGAGCCCAATGGTTATCTGGTTTTTAATGCTTGGTATTTACCTTGGTTTGCAAACCTCTGACGTTCCGCAGGGTGTTATTAATATAGTTGGTAAAATTCTGCTCGCACTCGGCATTTTTTCAATCACGCTCGTTATTGTCAATATTTCTGCCGCTTTTATCAATGGTCATTCAACCGCGATCGACAGCGTTATGCCGATGACCTCGCTGACGCAAAACGTAGCACGAATTATTATATTCGCCATTGGTCTGCTCGTTATACTAAACACACTCGGAATATCCATCGGCCCAATACTTGCCACCCTCGGCGTCGGCGGTCTGGCTGTTGCACTTGCTTTGCAGGATACTTTAAGCAATGTTTTCGCAGGCTTTTATATCACCATCAGCAGACAATTACGAATCGGCGATTATGTCCGCCTCGATTCAGGCGAAGAAGGGTACATCACCGATATCACCTGGCGTGCAACACAAATTAGAGCATTGCCGAACAATTTAATTCTTATTCCAAACGAAAAATTAACAAAAGCTATTGCGACTAATTATTATCTGCCGGACAAACAAATGGCCGTTAAAGTTCCTGTGGGAGTTCATTACGGCAGCGATTTAGAAAAAGTTGAAATGGTAACATGTCAGGTTGCGCGAGAAGTTATGCAGACAGTCCAAGGCGGCGTTCCTGAATTTGAACCTTTTATCAGATTCAACGCTTTCGCGGATTCAAGCATCAACTTTAATGTGATTATGCGTGCATGTGAATTTACGGATCAATATTTGATCGCACATGAATTTATAAAGAGATTGCAAAAACGTTACGCTGCGGAAGGAATTACAATTCCATATCCGATTCGTGCTATTAATTATTCGCAGGAAAAAGCCAAACCGGAATAATGTGTCATTCCCGTGCCCTTTGTCATTCTGATCGCAGCGAAGAATCTCTCGATGAATATTTAAAATCCTTAATGTCTTTTCTGCGTCTCGGCCGAACAAGCAGTCTGATAGGCACTTCCGCGAATCCAAGAAAATCGCGAAGTTTTCCAACCAGGTATCGTCTGAAATTCTCATCAAACAATTCGGTCTTATTTACAAACAAAATTATTGTGATCGGATTAACCGCGACCTGGGTTGCATAATAAATTTTCGGCAGTGAACCTGCTTTCGATTTGCCGCCCATTCTTTCCTGCGTGATCAATTCGATCGCTTTGTTCAATCTCGGAGTAGATACTTTCGTTATCGCCTGCTTGAAAAGCTCCTGCGACAAATCAATAACCGATTGAATATTTTTGCCTTCACTGGCAGTTGTAAACGCTATCGGTGCATAACTCATTTGCGGCAGCATTTTGCCGATGTATTTTACATAATCATCCGTCGATGCCTTGCCCATAGCAAGGTCCCACTTATTTACAACAAGAATACACGCCTTATGTTCTTCAGCGATAAAAGCGCCGAGTTTCTTATCAACCTGCGACATCGGTTCGGAAGCATCGATCAAAAACAAAACAACATCCGCTCTCGATACCGATTTTGTCGCGCGGACATAACTGTAAAATTCGATACTATCCGCGATGCTTCCTTTCTTGCGAACACCGGCTGTATCAATAACGACAAAAGTTTTGCCGTCCTTTTCAAACCGCACATCGATTGCATCACGAGTTGTGCCCGGAAGTTCGCTGACGATAACACGTTCGCTGCCCGCGATCGCGTTTGTGAGTGTGCTTTTTCCCGCGTTACGTTTGCCGACGATAGCCAGATGCATTTCAATATCCTGCGGCTTTTCGCTCGTTGTATCCTTGAGAAAATCAATAACTTTTTCTACAAGTATTTGGCTGTTAAGACTATTCGCCGCCGAAACACAAAAAGCATCCCCGAACCCGAGTTTGCCGAATTCCGCCGCCCTGGGAAACATCGGCGACTCATCAGCTTTATTGGCAACAAGCATTACCTTAAGATTATTTTTCCGCAAAAGTTGAGCTATTTGTTCATCAAGCGGAACCAAGCCGTCGCGAATATCAACCACGAATAGCACAAGGTCTGCCGAACCGATCGCCAGATGAATTTGATTTTCGATATGCTCTTTAAGCTGGTCAGAATCTACAATGCCATAACCGCCAGTATCGATAAGCTCAAAAAAACGCTCATTGCGTTCTATAATCGCACTTACACGGTCTCTCGTAACACCGGCCGTAGGCTCAACGATACTTATCATTTCGCCCGCGATTGCATTAAAAAGTGAACTTTTGCCTACATTAGGCCTGCCAACGATTGCTACTATGGGTATTGCCATCTGATTCTAACTTTCAAAAATTATGAGAAACCCTTTATTTCGACCGAAGCGCACCTATCAGGTAATCGCAGCGGAGAAATCTTAAAACCTAATTCCAGAGTTTCCACGAATTTACAAGCGAACTATTATAACAGAATTGCCTAAATTAAACAACCATTGGTTTGGGAAATGAAAAAGGGCAGGTTTTCGTGTATAAAACACCCTGCCCTTTAATTACTCGCGTCAGATTATTTCTGAAGTGCTTTGCCAGCATCTTCCAACTGCTTGCCGGCTTCATCTTTAGCCTGGTCAGCAGCAGTGCCTGCCTGTTCTTTCAGACCATCAAGAGCTGACTGCTGCTCCTGTGTTGGTTGTGGTACCTCTGGTGCTGCTGGTTCTTCTTTTTTGCAGCCTACGATTGCGATCATACCTACAAGGACAAGAACTAATAGAATTTTACGTAACATTTTTCACTCCTTAAAAAAAGTTAATATAACTGACCGTTTCTTACGGACAAACCCTCCCTTGATGCGAATCGAATGAACAACGATGATTATAATGTGGACAAATAAAATTTCAAATTCTTTTTTATTTTTAATACTTTCCACATTTAACCATAATGATCCCAACGCGTTTTTACGTGGAAAATAAGGGAAACAGTCATTTATCAAAATGTAAGAGCAGGCTTTTACACCTGCCCTTTTCAGCCTTGATTATTCTGGCATATTGGGTGCACTTGGAGTCGTTGGCGTTTCCGGCGGGGTAGTCGGCACTGTCGGCTCGGATTTCTTACAGCCAAATGAAAAAACCATCATTGATAAAACAACAATTAAAAGAACTTTTCGTACCATTTTTACTCTCCTTTAATAAATGTTTGAATGTAAATGCGGATTCGTTTCGATTCCGCGGCATTAAATACTAATTACCATATATCAAATACTAAATACAAACTTGCTGTCAACACGAATCTTTTTTTTCAAGTGTTTTAATGCTATTTTACGATTTTCTCTTATAATGAACGTATACAAAATACTATGTATTTAAAATTAAGGATATAAAGTATATATATGTCTTCACTTCCTACAAATGCAGAACGAAAAAAACGCCTGCCCTGGTGGTTGGCAGCAGGAATGCTCGACAACGTACGAATTTCTTTCATTTTCGGCCCGGTACTCATCCTTTTTCTCGATGCTTTAAAATTCGACAAAGGCCAAATCGGTTTTCTTCTAGCTTTACCTCTCTTTTTTCAGGTTGCGTCTGTTTTTATCGTCCCGCTGATTGAACGCATCGGCTACAAACTTTCCTGCATCGTCTTTTTCGGCATGCGCACAACTATATTGGGAGGTCTGCTTTTCACACCCGGCATCGCAGAAACTTACGGCACAAGCGGCGCATTTTTATGGGTAACATTCATAATGGTTATATTCTCTTTCGCTATTGTCTCCGGCCTTAGCGCGGCAGGCCCGTGGAGTCACGAAATTTTGCCCACAAACATTCGCAGCAAAATTATTGCGATGAATACTTTTCTTTGCAGCATTGTTGTTTTGCTATCAACGTGGTTTGCTGGTTTTTGGATCAAACGCTCCGAAGGTATATCCGATTTTATGTTCCTGATTGGCGTCGGCGCTGCTACCGGAGTTCTTGCGGTCATCTGCCATGGATTTTTCCCCGGCGGAAAAAAAATAAAACGAACTAGCCACGGCAAAGAACATTTTATAAATATGCTCAATGCTTTCCGAGACAAAGATTTTGTCGGCCTGCTGTGGGGTATCGCAATTTTTATTTTCATCGTTCAGGGCGTCGCATCTTTCATCCCTCTTTATATGAAAGACATTATCGGCATTGACCGCGGCGATGTAGTTTACCTTACAATGTGGACAACGCTAGGAACTATCATCGCTGTTTATTTCTGGGGCTGGGCCGCTGACAGATTCGGCGGAAAACCCGTCTTCGTTACAGGGGTAATGTTCCATATCCTAATGCCTTTTCTATGGAGTGCGATTCCGCGAAATGCTGGTAATTTAAGTTTTTATTTTGCTGTCGCAGTCTCATTCATCGGCGGCCTCGTTCTTGTCGCGTATGTTATCGGCATCGACAGATATTTATTTCTTACTATCTTTCCGCCCGACAAAAAAACTTCGTACCATTCCGTTTGGTTCGCATGGACGGGATTCTTTGCCGGCTTAGGCCCGCTTGTAGTTGGTTTGCTTTTAAAATTATTCAAAGGTTTCGACGCCGCTGATGTTACATTCTTACATTTAAAAACTAATTCATTTATGCCGATTTTCGCGCTGCATATCGCAATGCCGATTCTGGCAATTTATATAATCGGAAAAATAAAAGCCGACAGCGAAACAACGACGAAAGAATTTGTCAGTCAGTTAGTCGAAAGCGTTCCATTCGGATTGTTCGGCTCGTTAAGCTCGATTATGCGTTATCGCTGGGCGGGCGATGAACAGGAACGCATCGAAACAACTCGCGACCTCGGCAGACTCGACAGCCCCTTCAACGCAGATGAACTTATCGAAGCACTCAAAGACCCCAGCTTCGATGTTCGGTACGAAGCGATTGTCGCGATTGCATCAAGAAAAGCAAGCCACAGGACAGTTAGCGCTCTCATTGATATACTCAATGGTGTTGATATAGAATTGAGCGCAACGGCTTCCTGGGCACTTGGCCAGATGGGCGATAAATCCGCGATACCTGCTTTGCGAAATCAACTCGATGCCCCTTACAGAATTTTACGCGCAAGAAGCGCGCGTGCTCTGGCTGGACTGGGTGATAAAGAGATCGCTCCGTTCATCCACGATCTTCTCATTAAAGAAACCGATCACGCGCTAAAAATCGCGTACGCTTCGGCGCTGGGCACTTTGAAATTTATGCCTGCGTTGAAAGAAATCCTCGCACTTCTTTGCGAAGCAAAGAATGAAATATTCCGCGGCGAACTTGCTCTAGCCGTCGCCAAAATCATCGGCAGTGAACGCACCTATATTAAGTTGTACCGCAACGCACAGGAAGATTGGGCAACAACGATTGGCGAATCTATGATGAGATTAAAAAAGCCTATGGAAAAATTAAATTTGAATGAGGATTTGCTCGAGTTGGTTACAGTTTGTGCGGATTGTTTCGCCGCTGAAAAACCGAGTTTTAGCGATGAGCTGCTTTGGCCGATTTTTGAAGCACTGCCGAAAAATTATATCGATAAAAATTTTCAGCCGATTTTCGCGGAGTTCAGCAAACGTCTGGAACAGTTCGGTACATCTCGCCGTGAATATATTCTGCTTGCGATACATACGTGCGATGTCTGGCTGCGTTCTAATCTCGCTCTCCGCTCAAAAAATAATTAATAACTTCGGGCAAGGGTTTTCAATGGATCATTTTGCACGTATTTTTCGTGCTTTTATATTCTTGACTGCCAAATCGGTTGCAGTATAATATTTGCTCTCTCATAAGACATTAAAAACAAAAGACTTATCGTTTTATAAATTATGTATATTTGTTAATTCGTGGTAATAAGTTATGAACGAAAACAATCAAAAGTTGGATTTTGTACGTCAAATAGTAGCCGATGACTGCCAAAGCGGAAAATGGGACGGTCGTGTTGTTACACGTTTTCCGCCGGAGCCGAACGGCTATCTGCACATAGGACACGCCAAAAGCATCTGCTTGAATTTCGGTATCGCAAAAGAATTCGGCGGCAAGTGCCATCTGCGTTTCGATGATACCAACCCTGAAAAGGAAGAGCAGGAATATGTTGACTCGATAAAGGAAGATGTTAGATGGCTCGGCTGGGACTGGGGTGATAATTTGTTCTTCGCTTCGGATTATTTTCAGCAGATGTACGATTGGGCGATCGATCTGATCAAAAAAGGCAAAGCGTATGTCTGCGATTTGACCGGCGAAGAAATTCGGCAAACTCGCGGCACACCAACACAAGCGGGCAACGACAGTCCATACAGAAACAGAAGCGTTGAAGAAAATCTTGATCTGTTCGAGCGAATGAAGAACGGCGAATTTCCGGACGGCTCAAAAACTCTCCGCGCGAAAATAGATATGGCTTCGCCGAACTTTAATTTGCGCGACCCGATTATGTACCGTATCGTTCATGCGACACATCACCGTACAGGCGATAAGTGGTGCATTTATCCGATGTACGATTGGGCGCACGGGCTGGAAGATTCTGTTGAAAAAATTACGCACTCGATTTGTACGCTTGAATTTGAAAATCACCGGCCGCTCTACGACTGGTTCCTTGATCAGCTCGGTATTTATCATCCGCAGCAAATTGAGTTCGCGCGTTTGAATCTGACATATACAGTTATGAGCAAACGCAAACTTTTGAAACTTGTGCAGGAAAAATATGTTTCAGGCTGGGACGATCCGCGTATGCCGACAATCAGCGGTATGAGACGACGCGGGTTTTCACCGGAAGCGATTAGAAACTTCTGTGAAAAGATCAGCGTTAATAAATTTAACAGCACGGTTGATTTCGCGTTATTGCAGCACTGCCTGCGTGAAGAATTGAATAAATCCAGCGCTCGCGTGATGGCGGTTCTTAATCCTGTTAAAGTTGTGATCGATAATTATCCACAAGATCAGGTTGAATATCTCGACGCGATAAATAATCCTGAAGACCCGGCAGCGGGTACAAGGCAGATTCCGTTCTCGCGAGAAATTTATATTGAGCGCGATGATTTTATGGAAGATGCTCCGAAAAAATTCTTCCGCTTAACGCCGGGCAGAGAAGTGCGTCTGCGTTACGCATATTTTATTACGTGTACAAGCATAGTAAAAGATTCGGCTGGAAATATAACAGAAATTCACTGTACTTATGATCCTGCGACAAAAGGCGGCGATGCTCCAGACGGCAGAAAAGTAAAATCGACTCTGCATTGGGTCTGCGCGAAAAACGCGCTCGATGCAGAAGCGAGAATGTACGATCATTTGTTTACAAAAGAAAATCTTGACGATGTTGCGGAAGGAAAATATTTTACGGAATATCTGAATCCGAATTCGCTGACGACGCTTTCGAATTGCAAAGTCGAACCATATTTAAAAGAAGCGAAAGTCTTGAGCAGATGGCAGTTTGAAAGAATGGGATATTTCTGCGTTGATACGGATAGTAAAGACGGCAAATTGATTTTCAACCGCACCGCAACATTACGCGATGAATGGGCGAAAATTCAGCAGACTGGAAAATAAATTTATTCCGCCACGAAGGCACGAAGACACTAAGTGTTGATTATGATATTTTTTCTTAGTGCCTTTGTGTCTTGGTGGCTATTAAAAATTACAATTCCTAAAATCCCTGATAAATAATTCGCAAACCGACAAAGGCGAGGACGGCGGATAAAATTTTGATTATCAATCGGCCGTGGAGTTTTTGCGAAAGAAATGCACCAAGCTGTGCGCCGCCAAGAACGCCAATCGCCAAGAGGATTACAATTCGCCACTGGCCGGAAAGGTTGCCGTTATAAATATGAACCAGCGTTCCGAAAAAAGTCATTATAGCTAGAATGAACTGACTTGTCGCGGTCGCGAAATGCACGGGGAATTTCAAAAGATAAACCATCATCGGGACGTGAACGATTCCGCCGCCAATGCCGAGAATGCTGGAAATCAAACCTGTAAATGCGCTGATAACCATACCGGCGGTGAGATTGTATTTTGGGAAAGTTTGGGATTCGTGTTCGGGTTTGAGCATTTTGCCTGCCGAGACGAAAAGGTAAAGTCCGACCAGCAGCAGGATAGCGCCAAAAATGAGATTGAAAATTCGCTGCGGTATATAATCAACGATGATCGCACCTGCTATCGCGCCGGGAACGGCGGCAACGGCAAACAATAATCCCGCGCGATAATTGATTCGCTTCATTCTGGCATAAGCGAAACTGCCGGAAGATGAATTTACGCAGATAACGGCCAGCGAAATGGCGGTGATC
>Ga0154577_1156_pt1 | contig 14311 bp, 17 predicted proteins | sample RifGroF2_FD_116006 | JGI IMG/M metagenome (GOLD analysis project Ga0154577, IMG submission 116006) | Planctomycetes bacterium GWF2_42_9
AACGTGTGTCGGGTTTACCAGCACAACATTTGCCTTCGGCACTTCCTGCAGCATACGCTTCTTGGACATTTCAAATTGCAGCCTGCGAAGCCGCATTTTAATTTCAGGCGAACCTTCGGTATCCTTTCGTTCCTGTTTGAGTTCCTGTTTGGTCATCATCATATCGCGTATGTATTTCCATTTCTGAAAAAATACATCGACCGCCGCTATGATCAGCAAAGCGGAACTAATTCGCACCATCAATCCCAAAATCATATTCGAGATCGCCAATATTATTTCTTCCGTCCATCCCCACCTGATTATTGCGATGCTTTCTAATCTGGCCTGAAGATATTTCCATACTATTACGCCGATGAAAACCATTTTAGCTATTGACATTAAAAGTTTCACAATCGATTTGACATTGAATAATCTTTTAAACCCATTCACCGGATTTATTTCATCGAACTTCGGCGTCAAACTTTTTGTCGAAAAATTAAGTCCGCTCACAATAGTACATGAAAAAATTCCTGCCACTATCAAAGCCGCGAAAACCGGAAGCATTATAGAAATTGTGCTTGTGATTTCGCTGTTAAAATAATGCAGAAATGTGCCTGAATCGGTAAATATCCCCTTCTGAATTGAAAATCCCGCCTTCATCTGCTGAACAAACCATTGCTGCATTGTCGGCGCAAATATAAACAGAACCAGCATCAAGGCCAGAACCGCTGCAACACTTGGCAGTTCTTCGCTATGCGGAACCTGCCCTTCCTCGCGCGCTTTCTGAAGCCTTCTATACGTCGGCTGTTCTGTTTTTTCTGATCCTGAATTTTCCGCCAATTTAAACCTTCATCATAATCGTTAGCCCCGATTTACCTGTCCTCGCCGTCGAAGACAATACGGATTCGAGGTTCAACCTTTCTGCCATCCAAACCCTTTCATTGTCATCCTGAACAAAGTGAAGGATCTCGTCCGTTAGCCCCCCGATTCATTCGGGGGGTTCATTCCGAAATTTGTAAGGACAGACCTATGTGTCTGCCCATTAAAACATCATATCGGCAGCAGTTTGCCCATCCATTCCGCAAACTCGCTCACGAATGAATTTATGAACGGCAAAAACGTCCCTAATATCAGCAGTCCAAGCCCGACCCTCAACGGCATACTTATAAACAAAATATCCATATCCGGCATCATTCGCGAAAACACCGCTAAAATGACAAGCAGCAGCAAAAACGCCGCGATCATCGGAGCCGCCAGCCTAAAACCCGCGATCATCATAACCGAACCGGCCTTTACAACGCCTTCAACCAATTCAGGTATAGAACAAACGTGCCCGATTGGAAACGCCTGATAGCTTTTGGAAATTATCAACAGAAGTATATGATGTCCGTTCGCGCTTAGAAACATAAGAATAAAAAACATATCGATTAAAATGCTTAGCGATTCAGCGCCTTCGTTCGTTATCGGATCAAGCACTTCACCAAATGTAAGTCCCATTTCGCGTTCTATATTCAAACCTGCAAATTTTACAGCCGAATAAACTAAAACGCTTATCAAACCCAGCGCAAATCCGTAAATAGATTCGTTGATTAACAGCAGCAACGCTTCAAGTTCTGAAGTTTGACTGAAATCTACACCCGGCGTACAAACACTCGCAAAAAAAATCGATATCAAAATGATAATACACATTCGTATTCGGGCCGGTATTATTTCGGAGCCGAAAAGCGGCGCAACCAAAAAAAATGCCGACACCCTCGTCAGCACAAGCATAAATCCAAGCAATTTTATTATTATCAATTCCATTTTTTTGTAGGCCCCTTAGCCCATGCGGAAACATTTGTCATTCTGAACGAAGCGAAGCGAAGTGAAGAATCTCGTTTCTGGTGCAAAAAGACAAATCAGTGATAAATATTTTTAAATTAAGAATTTAAAATTAAAAATTAAAAATTTTCTTCGTGTCTTTGTGCCTTAGTGGCTACAATTTTATTGCCCTATATGCTGTATATAACCAAAAATTTCCGTTGTAAATTTCAGCATAAGATCGAGCATCCAGTTTCCAAACATCAGCATCACAAAACCTACCGCGACCAGTTTCGGCGCGATCGTAAGCGAGCTGTCGCGTATCGACGTAACCGCCTGAAAAAGTGTTATTACAACGCCCACAACGATACACGTTATCAATATCGGCGCGGAAATTAGTAAACAAATCTCCAGCGTTTGGCGTCCAAGATAAATTACAAAACCATTATCCATATACCTTACCTATTGACTACTGACTATTGGCTAATGACTAATTAGTTAAACCCTAGTCCAAGACTTTTCGCCAGCAATCCCCATCCATCTACAAGTATGAACAATATCAGCTTAAACGGCATAGAAATCATCACCGGCGGAAGCATCATCATACCCGCGCTCAACAGAATACTTGAGATAACAAGATCAATTACCAAAAAAGGAATAAACAGCAAACATCCGATCTCGAACGAAATCCTGAATTCACTGATAATAAACGCAGGTATCACAACGTGCAGACCTATCTTCATCGGATCTGCTACAGGCGCCATTTTAGACATTTGCACGAAAAGCTGCAAATCCGTAGGCCTGCACTGACGCAGCATAAATTCTTTGATCGCATCACCAGCTTTTTCAGCCGCGATTGAAAATTCTATCTGGTCGGCAAGATATGGCTGAACTGCTGTCTGATTTACTTTTGAAAAAGTCGGTGCCATCGTATAAAGCGTCAAAAACAACGCCAAACCTATTATCGCTATCGTTGGCGGTATCGTCTGCGTTCCAAGCGCCTTGCGAACAAAAGATAAAACTATTACAATTCGCGTAAACGATGTCATCATCACCAAAAGACTCGGCAGAATCGCCAATCCGCTGAATATAATTACCAGCTTCACCGGCGTCGACCAATCCTTACCCTGTTCCTGGTTAGGATTCTGCGTTGATTTATCTATCACATTTACAATATCGTTAATGCTCGGAAGCGCACCCGTTGCCGTTGCGGTCTGACCGCCTTCTTCCGCAAAACAAATTCCCGAAAATAATAAAATTATGACAACTGCCAGACAAGATAGATTCCGAGGCTTAATCTTTCTTCGACCCAAACACGCCCTTGTCATTCTGAACGAAGCGAAGCGCAGTGAAGAATCTCGTCCATTTAATAAACCAAAAATTTTCCCAGCCATTCGCGGCATTTATTACCTCAATTTTCTTCCAGCTCGCCGTCAGGATCGAAATCTATTTCATCGCTCACATCCGCAAGACTGGTGATATTGTCGTTAGTGCTTCCCAAAAGGAGTGTCTTGTTCCCGATTTTAACAAGATGAAGTGATTTTCTCGGCCCCAGATGAATTGTTTCAGTTAGCTGAATTCTTTTCCCCGGCAAATTCAACTTCGGCAGCAGTTTTTTGGACACATAAACCACACCTGCCCCAAGAAAAACAACCGCCAAAACCATAAAAATCATTTTATAAAACAAATCACCGATATTGCCGTTATTATTCGAGCCAACTGCAAGAGTCGGCTTCACCTGCTCGTCATTTAACAGGCTCAAAAGTGAATTTGCGTCCGCAACGGCGGGTTCTTTGCTTTTGGAAGAGACCATTTTTACCGCAAGCAGCATCAAAACCAGCAGTACAGACAATATGACTATCTTTTTATTAGAGTTCATACCACCTATAGTAGCAAACTGCGTGCCGGGGTCAAAAATGGCACTTTCAATGACTAAAGCCGCGTTTTCGTGCGAAAACCAAGCCCGTTTTTTTACATAATGTCGAAAAACTTGACGGCCTGAAAAAATGACTCAAAATCAGTCATTCGATTTTAAAACCGCTATCGAAATCTGTGAGTTTTTCGATACCACACCGTCTCTGCTCACCCAAGCCCCTCCGTTGCCGGCCCCCCACGAATAAACCGCAAAACGTGAAGGAACTTTGCTCTTCAAATATTCCGCAACCGCCTGTGCCCTCAATGTCGATACCGTCCATCGTTTCGATTCGCTTGATTCGTCGGATGCGATCCCGACAACATAAACCGTCTTGATACTATCAGCCGCGCCGTACAATTCCTCGATATATTTGTTTAATATTTGTATCGAACCGGCATTTAAAACCGCTTGCCCCTTCTCAAACGTAATAGGCAAAACCGTAAATTCCGGCTTCGAACCCTGTATTTGAGACTTCAGCGTTTTAGATTGTACGCTTAGTTTACTATACATATCGCGTATTTTATCTTCACGCAAATCTATGATTCGGGTACTCGTTTTTGTCTTTTCGCCGCCTGCGTGATAATAGCTTTTAGGCGCTGTAAATTGGACATTATCCTTCTCGCCTCCGAACAATCCCGGCATTCCATACGCGGAAATGGATTCTCTGAAGCCGCTCATAGTTTTTTCAAACACCCCCGAACCCTCTTCGCATAACTTGCCTGTACGCCCAGTATGCGACATTGTCAAAAGCATCACGAAAAAAGCCATCAACAGCGAAATCATATCCGCGAAAGAAATGATCCAAAGCGGCGCCTGTTCGCCTTTTTCTTCAGGAGGAGGCCCTTTTTTCATTTGGATATCCCCTCATCAAGCAAAGTGATTTCAAGCAACCGTTCATTGCGAAAATTTTCAGCGGGAGAAATGCCTTCAGCTCCAATATTACAGTAATCAGCAGAAACCCCTCGCTGCACCAGATATTTCAATACCGCCATTGAACGCGCAACGCCCAATTCAACTTTCCTTTCCTTACCGCCGCTTTCACTTATTATTATCCGGTTGGGAACTTGCTTAACAAACATTGCGAAATTATTTAAAAATTCCCTCCCGTTAGGAGATAAATTTGCGCTATTGGCTATAAATGCGGATTGTGATTGTAACAGAAAAACTTTTTTATTCCTGAAATCTTCTAAATCTTTTTTCCCGATTCCGCCGCCTGGCTCTGTTTCAAACGTCGGTTTCTCACTGCCGCCTAGAACTTCGCTCTTCGTATGAGGTTTTATTACCGAAGTTTTGGGCGGCTCACCGAAAAATCCATAATTCGGCCTTAACATCACATCTCGAACCCCTCTGATCACTTCTGATTCTTCAGGCCCAAAAGACGCGAACGTCGTAAGCATCACAAAAAAAGCCATTAGCAATGATGCCATATCAGAGAACGTAACCATCCATAGCGGCGCGCTTTCGCCACTTTCTTCTTCCTCGTGTTTTTTGCCGTGATGACCCATTAAACTTTAACCTTTACATTTTCTCTGCGGTTTGCTGAAACAAATACATGTATCTTTTCACGAACTGCCGTCGGGTTTTCACCTTTAGCTATCGCGCAAATGCCTTCGATGATCATTTCTTTAATAATTGTCTCTGCTTTGGAATATTGACCCAATTTACCAGCAAGCGGTATAAAAAGCATATTCGCAACAAACGCGCCGTAAAACGTACAAACCAGCGCAACCGCCATACCTCGCCCTACTTCTTCCGGGCTTGACATCTTACTCAACATCGCAATCAGACCGATCAGCGTACCAACCATCGCAAACGACGGGCTTGATGCGCCCATAAACTCAAGAATCTTTTTACCCATCGCATGACGCTCCTGAATATATTGAACCTCAAGAGACATTATCTCGCGTATAGATTCTGCGTTTTGACCATCCACGAGCATTTGCAATCCTCTCGCGAAAAATGGGTCATTGAGTTTTCGTATTTCCTGTTCTAGTGCCAATGTACCATCACGTCTGTTGATCGCCGCGAAGTCTACCATCTTTTGAATCAAAAGCGGTTGAGAAGGAAGTTTCACAACAAACGTCTTTTTGATAAGCCCGAAAATTCCCAAAAACTGCGGCAAAGAAAAGTGAATCATTGTCGCGCAAGTACAACCCCCGCCTACGATCGCCAGAGCGGGAATATTAAAAAATACCGCAGGGTCATTTGACTCGTAAAGAATCGTACCCACAATCGTAATAAAACCAAATAAAACTCCGCATATTGTTGCGATATCCATTTTATTATTCCTTTATACTTATCTTCTTTAACCTTTGGCAAAAATTAGCTGAAATCGCAGGCTCTGTTTCAGCTATCGTCGCCAGAACTTTAGCTTTCGTTCGCTCCGACATATAATATAGAATCTTTATTGCGTCATCGGCACTGCCGTTTTTGCTTGTCTGGTTCATATTGGCTAATATCTTGCCTGCTTGTGCTGCGTCCATCTTGTCGTAACTGGCAGCAATCGACTTGAGATTATTTTCCTCTACCGTATTAATTTGGATCATTGTATTCTGCAATTTGTCCTGTTCCGTCTTGATTGCCGATACCGTAGAGGTAAGTTCTATCCGCAGATTATCGAGTTCATCAATATCACGTTTAAGCGTATCTTTCGCCGTCTGAAGATTCTTCTCACGCAATTCAAGTTCCTTCAGTTTAAAATCATACTCATTGATCTTTTCGCGCACTTCATATATCAGGTCTTTAAGCTGCTTTTCAGTCAGTTCCCTTCTCTTTGAGTTCATAACATCTTCGCCGTCAACCGGCGCCGCTATCTTAGGCGATGAAAGTTTGAGTTGTTCCGCCAGCGTTTCAGCGTTTGGCTCTGTATTTGCCGTCGCAGCAGCAGACACTTTATTGGTCTTCATTCCCAAAAAGAATGTTCCGCCAAAACACATCAATCCTATTACCGCCGCAATTATTATCAGCTTTATTTTCACAAGTCTGCTCCTAAACTAACGACTAACTGCTAGCTTCTAACTACTAGCTAATATTTTTCTCGAAAAACTGATCGTTGTATTTTCATCAGTTTGCCTTTGTTCGATTTTTTCCTGTTCTTTCACAAATTCCAATTTCTTTTCTTCACGAAGCCGTTCAAGACTTTTCCTGAACTTCTTTATCTTTACTACTTCATCGATTTTTTCTTTTTGTAATTTAGTAAAATCTGCGACTTTCTTTTCCAGACCCCTGATCCGTTCTTCGTTAATCGTCGCGGACTTCAAAAACAATCCCTGTCTTTCAAGCCGTTTCTTCGGCTCTTCTTTTGAGAAATCCCTGATCGCATCTGCCAGTATTCTTTTCTGCATAAATAATTCCGTTTGCACCTGCGTCAGCTTTTCAGTTATTTCGAGCAGTTGTGCCCGTTTAACCTGTTCTTCCTTGATCTTTATGTCCAATACTCTTTGCAGTCGCCATACGAAACTTTTCATTCTTATTTCTTCCCGGCAACATTAACCGTCAGCAATTCATCCCATACCTGCGCTATAGAAATCAACTGATTGACCGTATCATTAAAACTCGTTCTTTCCCGAACTCCCTGCATAAGAAAATTTTTCAGCCTGTCGATCAGTGCGATCGCACCATCGATTTTACGATTACTGCCCGCCGAAAACGCGCCAATATTAATAAGGTCTTCCGCATCTGCGTAAGTCGCGTAAATTTCTTTCATTTTCTGCGCTGCGATTTTATGTTCCTTGCTCGCCACCGTCGACATCAACCTGCTTACACTGCCTAAAACGTCAACCGCCGGAAAATGTCCCCTATCCGCAAGTTTTCTCGATAAAACAATATGACCGTCAAGCAAACTTCTCGCACTGTCCGCAACAGGGTCAGATAGATCGTCATTTTCAACCAAAACCGTAAGTATACCGGTAATACTTCCATTTTCAGAATTACCTAAACGCTCAATAAGTCTCGGCATCAACGCAAAAACGCTCGGACAATATCCTTTCGATGCAGGCGGCTCACCCGCCGCAAGTCCTATCTCACGCTGTGCCTGCGCAAATCGCGTAAAAGAATCCATCATAAACAAAACATTTCTGCCCTTGTCCCTGAAATATTCCGCGATCGTTACCGCGACAAACGCCGCCTTTACTCGCTGAATTGGCGGCGAATCAGATGCTGCGATCACAACAACGCTTTTCGCCAAACCTTCCGGCCCGAGATTTTCTTCCAGAAATTCCCGAACCTCTCTGCCGCGCTCGCCAATCAGGGCTACAACGTTCACATCCGCGTCGCTTGAATTCGCAATATCGCCCAGCAATACGCTCTTTCCAACTCCGCTTCCCGCAAATATTCCAACTCGCTGCCCTCTTCCGCATGTCAGCATCCCGTCAATAGAGCGGATACCAAGCGACAATGGCTGCGTAATTTTTTTCCTAAGCAGTGCCGACGGACTACTTGCGTCAAGCGTCATCTTTTCATCACCGACAAGCGGCCCTTTTCCGTCGATTGGTTCGCCCAAACCGTTCAGCACTCGTCCAAGTATTTTTTCACTGACACTGATCATTCTAGGCGATGTCCTGCTCGTTACCGTATCACCCGGCGATATACCGCCAATATGTTCCAAAGGCAGCAGTACAAGCCTGTCGTTATGAAACCCGACAACTTCCGCCAAAACGCGTTTCCCATCTCGAATATTTATTCCGCAAAGCTCACCGATCCCAACCTTCGGCCCGCTCGATTCAACCGTCAATCCTGAAACCCGAACTATATGCCCCTGACAATTCAGCAAATTCACACTCCGCAGCGCAGAATGAAATTTACCAAAGTCGATTATATCGTCTCCGATTGCGCTCACCGCATTGTTCTGTGAATCTATCGTTTTATTTGTATTGTCAAAAACCATAATCTATTCTGTACTTGATCTCGTTCCGTTTAGCCGTCGTCGGTACGACGATGCGTCGTAGGGGCAGACCTATGTGTCTGCCCATCAGAGCCGCGACCATAAGGGAGCGGTAATCTTCGTCATTGCGAGAACCCCTTAGGGAGACGCGGCAATCTCAATTCATTAAATTAAAAAAGAACTATAAATTTTTAATTTTTGATTTTTAATATTCATTTCTATCCGGCTTTTTTAAGTGCCCTGCCAATTTGCTCAAGGTGTTCGTCGATCAAAGACCTGATAATACCTTTCGGACTTTCGAGCAAACATTCTGCTCTGCCTATATTATTATCGCCGACAAATGTAACGCCTGAAAATACATCCGTTCCGATTTTCTGCATATCCGCCAGATCTTTCGGATTAAGATGCACCACCAGATCATTCTGTGCCGGTGCGTTCTTTATTATTTCCTTCACTATTTCTTCGATCTTATAATTTCCGTCATCAACAGCCTGCATCAGCACCTTCCGCGCGATTTCAACTGCCAGCTTCGCAATATCTTCATTCCTTTGAGCGAATATTGTTTCGTAGTTTTCTTTGAATTTATCCGCAATCGCCTGAATAGTCCGGCACGCCTGCTCATACAAAAACTTCTGTGCCTTTAATTCTTCATGACTGTTCGTATCCGCCGCAAATGAATTCAAATTTTCACAAACTTTGACAAGTTTGATCGGCCTAGCAAGTTTTAAAACTATATTCGCCATATAAATAATCATCCTGACAACGTCAGGATTCCACCACTATCAGCTAACAACCAACAACTAACGACTCTCAAACTGACGAAGGTCTGTTTGAGCTAAGATTCTATAAAATTCAATTCGCCCTTCTTATTCATTTCACGCCATACATCGACAAGCGATTCTCTTGCCGCTTCAATTTCTTCTTTTTTCGGCGCTGCCATCAGCGATTGTTCTTCATCGATTGTCGCCGCCGCACGTTCCGAAATATTCGCTTTGATTTTCTTCACTATCGTTTCATCCGCCTTATACAATGCAAGCGCCAGTTTCTGCGAATCGACTCCGCGAAGTGCCTCCTGCATCGACCTGTCGGTAATTTCAAGCATATCCTGCCAAAGAACCATCAGCTCGTTGATTTTTTCCGCCGCCTGCGCGTCTTTTTCCTGCATCGCCGCAAGTAATCCATCGCGTATCTCTTTTCCGAGATTACGTATGACAAGCGCCGTCTTTCGAAGCGGATGTTCGCCTTCTTCTTCCGTTGCCGCTCCGCTCGATGCAGATGCAGCTTTCAGACTTTCCAGCTTTTTATATACCATCTCGGCGATTCGTCTTTTTGCTTCCGCATTCACCATCCCCGCGTTGGTCATTCCGCTAACCGCGCCAACTCGAACTTTTTCATCTAATAAAGACAGAACTTCCGAGCTTTTCTTCGATGGCAGTTCCGCCAGAACCACCGCGACAGCCTGCGGATGTTCCATCGCCAGAATTTCAGCCAGCGTTCGCGCATTAGCCATTCTGATATTCATAAAAGGATCGCGTCTCCGAAGCAATTCTTCAATTTGCATTTGTATGCTTTTTGCTTTTTCATTCCCGACCGTGCTCTTAAGCATCGTATCGAGAAATTTTTTCAATTGAAATCCCTGTGTCGGAGCAAGTGATTGACAAAATTGAGATGCCACTTCAACGCTCTGTTTGCTGTCTCGCATACCTGCCGTTTCAAGATATGCCACCTCAACAGCCAATTCCTGAACCGTTTCAGGCCTAACGCCTTTAAGCAATTCCGCCGCCGTACCCGGATCAAGGCTCATCAACAACATCGCAGCTTTTTGTTTACCTGTAAGTGCCATCTATTACTCGTATTCCATTACTATCAACCAACAACTATCAACTAACGACTTAGTTAGCTTGCTTTATCCTCAAGCCAGCTTGAGAATATTTGCTTCGCCTGCTCTGGATTCGTCCGCAGACTATTCGCTATCTGCCTTCGCAGCATCATCGGGTCGTTGCTCATTTCAACTCCCGCCGGCAGCATTCCCGCCGCTGGCATCCCAGGCTGCAACTGCATTGGTATCGAAGCCCCTGCATCGCCGGCCTTTCTCTTTGCTCCGCTGAACATCTTCAAAACCAGCAGCGCACAAACCGCCATAATTCCAAGCGATACCTGCCCTGCTATCGCGATAATATCCAGCTTCTTGCCTTCTTCAATTTGCGTTACAACAGGCTTATAAAATCTCGCGTTCACAACTTTGATCGCCGTATCGTCTTTTATTCCGATCGCGTTTTTAATGATCTCAACAACGCTTGCCTCTTGAATTATCATTTCCTTCGAATTCGCATCGCTCGGATACAAATCAACAAAAGCCGCGACCGATATAGATTTTATCGTCCCCGGCAATTCATTAACCGTCTGCGTTTTCTCACCGAATAGTTTATTCGTTGTGATTGTGTTATCTATTTCTTTCACACCCGTTACTGATGATTTCCCTTCCGCATTGGTTGTACTGCCTGGCGTTTTTGATTTTTCCGTGATCTCTTCTTTTACTACCACACCCGTTGAATCATAAGATTTCGTTACAAGGCTCGTGCTGTTCATATCAAGATCAACGCTCACCTTTACCGATGCCCTTCCGTGTCCAAGAACCATCGCGAGCATTTCCTCGACTTTACCCGACAAGCTCTGCTCTACTCTCTCCCTGTAATCCACAACCGTACCAACACCCGCGCCAAGTGCTGAATTTGATTCCGTCGAAAGCAGCCTTCCCTGACTGTCAACGATCGTTATATTTTCTGATTTTAATCCCTCAACGCTGCCAGCTACCAGATGAGTTATCGCCGCTATATTTACCGGGCTTAATTTATACCCCGCTTTTAATCGCAGAACTACCGACCCGCTAGGCGCCATCGCCGTCGAATTAAAAACATTCCGTTCAGGCGTTACAATATGCACTCTTGCGTGAACAACGCCCTCGATCATCTGTATGCTCTTCGCCAGCTCTTCCTGCAAAGCGCGGTTCAAATTTACATTCTGAACAAACGGACTGATGCCGATTTTCTCATTATCAAAAATTCCATAACCTTTTTGCCCGCCCTCCGGCAAACCTTCCTTCGCCATTAACAACCGGAGTTCAGAAATACTTTCTCTAGGCGCGTAAATAGTTGTTCCGCCGTTATCGAGTTTATACTTAACTCCTTTTTCGCCGATTTTTTCAACTATCTTGCTCGCCTCTTCAGCGTCAAGCCCGGAATATAAAACGATCATATCAGGTCTGCGTGCCCAGTGCGTTAAAACAACACTGACTAGTACAAACGTGATCGCTATTGTCAGCAGCAGCACTCGCTGAACAAAGTTCACATTCTGCCAAATCACTTTTAACTTCTGGAAAAAATCCATTTAAACCTTTCGTCTATCTTACAAGGCCGTTAGCACCCTGATTCATTCAGTGGGTTCGTAGGGGCAGACCTATGTGTCTGCCCATCAGAGCCGCGACCATCAGGGAGCGGTAATAGTTATCAAGGTTCGGCCTTTTGGCCGATTCCGCAATTTTTATTTTTAATTTTTGATTTTTAATTTCCATTATATAGGCATATTCATTGTTGCTTTGTAGGCCTCGATCAATTTATTTCTCACGCCTACAAGAAGTTTAAAACTCATATCAGCTTTCGCAACTTCAGATACCACGCTTGTGATATCCTGACCTTTGCCAGACAGCATATCCTGTATAGATACATCCGTAGCCTGTTGAACATTGTCAACCTGCGAAATACCTTTTTCGACCGCCTTGATTGCATCTTCAAAACCGCTGTTGCCCGTCTTTATACTTTGCTGATCCGCGCCGCCGACTCCGATCGGCATTGAAGAACTTACATTTGGATTAAAAGTCACCATCTTTCACCTCACTTTAATAACTCAAGCGTAGTATTTACCATATCCTGATAACGCTTTAAAACCGCTGTATTAGCCTGATACGCCTTAGCGGCCATATTCAAATTCATCATTTCAACCGGCAGATTTACGTTCGGCATTTTTACATAACCGTTCTCGTCAGCATTCGGATTGCCCGGCTTGAATACGGACGGAAATTCCGACATATCACCAATAATGTCTTCCGTTGTTACACCGCCGATTCCTTCGCCATTGCTTCTCATTACAGCCTCAAGCCGTCTGTAAGGTTGGCCGTTACCGTTATCCGTTGATTGTGCGTTGGCAACATTCGATGAAAGAACTTCGATATTTCTGCTTTGCGCACGCATACCGGATATCGCTATATCCATTGAACCTATCGAATTCTCGCCCATATTTTTGCCTTTCATTTCCAATTATTTCTATTACTAACAAGAAACCGCCCTTTGTCATCCTGAGCAAAGCGAAGGATCTCGTCTCGTCCTAAATATTTATTGCACTTTCAATCTGCTGATATTTCTTTTGAAGGATTTTGACATAAGTCTTGTACTGCAAACTGTTCTTAACCATATTGCCAACTTCCATTTCAATATTTACGTCGTTGCCTTCCGAGTTTACGATTGTCTCATTAGGCTGCAAAATCTCAGGCGTAAGCTCACTGAAATCAGCATCTTTGTTGTCCATCGCGTCCGCCAATAAATCGTGAAACTTCACATCAAACCTGCGATAATCCGGCGTTTGAGAATTCGCGACGTTATTGGCGATTGTCTTCTGCCGAACCGTTGCAGCCCTGATACCGGCTCCAAGAATATCGAATATTTCATTTACTTTTGACATAAGCGCATTCCATATAGACACTATTTTGCAAGACAACTGTGCAATAATTATGCCAATCAACAAAATGTCACCCAAAACCCCATTTTTAAACCAAAAACCGCATTTCTTACTTAACTCCTCATTTATAAATTTAATTATTGTCCGAATCTTATACACATAACCTCTCGTTTTTTTCAATTAAACCCCTTATTGTCATCCTGAACGCAGTGAAGGATCTCGTCGTTAGCCCCTCGATTCACGACAGTCCTCGCAGGGGAATCGAGGGGTTCATTCCGCGATTCTTAGCGCAACAGTCAGGGGTACTGTAATCATTAGTGTCTAATTCAAGATGAAATCCGGAAGAAATTTCCTGATAGAAAGGATATCTTTGCCGGTTTGAAGCAAATAAACTCAAATCCAAAATAGAAATATAAATTCCACTATCACATAAACCATTTCATTTTAAATACTTATAAATATTTCAGAATTTTTAAATAATTCTGGCACATTAATTGCTTAAATATCAAGCAGATGACAGTATCATTAGCAAACAATTTGTTCGTTGCAAACGCAGGCCTGACCTTCAGACAACCGTCTGATTCTCAAGCCATCCTGCCTGGACAAACTGGACAGACCGGAGAAGATTTTGCACCTCAATTCGTTCAAAATGAAAATCCCATACAACAAACCATTTCACCAGAAAACCCGAACGAATTTCAAACTTCATTCGCGAAAAAATTAGAACCCCAGAATAAAGAAAACCAGCAGGCCAATGACGACGAAACAAACGATGATTCCACAAATCAGGATTTATCATTAGTCATTGCCATTCCAGATGTTGCAATAAACACAAACACAGATATTGCCCCGACTGAATCTTCCTCTGATTCGATTAGCCTCCTGACAGACACCAATACACAGCAGCCTGTAATTCCACAGTCAGCTCACAAAATCGAGATTCAGCCGCAGATTCCCGCGGATTCACTTGATAACCTTACGCAAACACCGCAGCCAATAATTGA